>JGI24710J26742_10000390_pt1 | contig 40231 bp, 31 predicted proteins | sample BioPla2DNA2_FD_26742 | JGI IMG/M metagenome (IMG submission 26742)
GAATCGCCATTTTTAGTTCAGGGGCTAGCCCCTGAACTAAAAACAATAACTACGACTTAAGTATAGGAGTCCAAAGTTGCGAACATTATTTGACAGTACTTACCCAATAGTGAAGATTATTGATTCGATAACAGCCTATTCCAATTTTGCGGAAATTCTCGTAGAACATATTCCTATGATGACCCGCCGATTTATTCCAAGCGTTATAGACACTTATTGGATTAGGGTGGCCGGCAGCAATGTTCTCACCGAAATAAGACCATGGTATGGCAACGACGGTCGTTGCGGAACTGCCGTCAGGCCGCTTGTGGTCAAATAATTCGATAATCTCTACGGCTCGCACACGCGCTGATGCTCGCAAAGATTCATTCATGACTAGTGGATGCAATCCTTTTTCCACACGCGCTTTGTTTAATATGACAAGTACTTCATCCTCATAGCTTTGCACATAGCCCCCCGGGGGGGTCTTGATCGTTGTTGTTGTTTTAGGTGTTGTCGTTGTCGTCTCTTTTGTAGTTGATGTTGTTGTCGTCGTCTTAGTTGTCGTTGTAGTCGTAGTCGTTGTTGTAGTAGTAGTTGTTGTTGGTGGTGTGGTTGTTGGTGGTGTGGTTGTTGGTGGTGTGGTTGTTATCGTGGTTGTCCTTGTTGTCGTTGGCGGTATCGTCGTTGTTTTACTTGATGTTATCATCTGCGTGGTTGTTGTCTCTTCAGTTCTAGTGGTTGTCATGGGCTCATATATAGTTATCTTGGGTAAATGTAGTATCGAATTTTTTGTTGATGCCGTCGGTGAAGGATCGGTTAAAGGAGATGATGGAACAACGGTCAGGTCTATGCACCCGCCCGCTAGGACGCATCCGAAGATAACGAATGCTAAACAAAGCATAGATATACGATACTTCATTCCAAATTATTCTCGATTCAGTCCTATAACTAGCGTAAATACGAAAGAGGATAGGTTATCCTGTTCCTGTAATATGCCGGCGTACATCAAAAAGCAGAAGATAATTAATGACACACTTATATAGATTCTATCGTATACGATGATGTGCTGAAACTACTTATATTAAGGGATTACGATGTAATACGTTACAATAGAATGACAATTCTTTCTAAATTAAGAAGCCTTTTAGTTTTAGTAATGATTTTTCATTTTCCAGTTAATAGAATGCTCTTGCCCAAGGGTATTCTTTAAACGATGAGCATGATTCCGCTTCTTCCTTACATAAATTTTCTGTATAAATACTAATTCTATCTACCTTTTTCTAAGTCGCCTTCATAGTTAGAGATTCCGCCTAAGTCGAAAATGACCTTGTATCCTAAATCTATGAGTGCTCGTGCAGCGGTAACGGTGCGGCGACCGCTACGGCAGTAGATTAAGAGAGTGCTGTCGAGATCCGGTATGCTATCTACAATATCGTTGATTTGATCGACGGGGATGTTGATGCTATCCGGCACATGACCCGACTCGAACTCATCTATAGTTCTCACGTCTATAAGATGGGTTTTGTCAGGACGAATCTGAAGCAGCTGATAGGCTAAATTAAAGGATGCCGTATAAGCTTTGGTTTCTTGCGGCAGTTTTTCCGACGCAGTAATTTTTGCTTGTGCCGGAAAAGATTCCATTATTTCATCAAAGGCTAAGGCCACGGCATCTCCGACTTGAATCTCTTGTTGGCTATCAAAGTGTGCAACTAGAGGCAGATGAAGGTTTACAGAAGTTTCCTCAGAGGTTTTCGTGATGACGAATAAATTGTTGCCAAGGTAAAGAGCTTCGAAAGGCAGTTCAGATGAGCTAGGCGGACTGGATGGACTAGGTGATTTATTGCAGCCGAATAGGGCAAAGCCAATGACCATCACGATAACTAACAAGAGACTAAAAAAATGTATTGTTTTCATAAAATGTCACCTCGCAAACTTCTCAAAATCCTCTTCTGTTCTATTTTGATTGTTGCCGTAAACCCTAGAAATGGAAAGAAAAAATCGTTTCTCCGGCGCCGGAGCTTACATCTATTTTAAGACCGTGTCTATCGGCAATTTCTTTGGCAATTGACAATCCCAAGCCGACGCCCTTTTCTTTCGTATTTTTATCTCGGTAGAACGGCTCAAAAATCCGAGAAAGACTCTCCGGTCTGAGTTCTTTTCCCCAATTCATTATGCTCAAAACTTTATCAGATCCGGAAAAGTCAATCCGAACTTGACTGCCGGGCACGGAGTATTTAATTGCGTTATTTATCACAATTACAAACATCTGTCTTATCCGAGCGTAATCACCTTGAAAATATAACGTTTCTTCCGCAATCTTGTCTTCTAGAGTAATATCTTTTTCACGAGCAAGAAGTCTTTGTGAGCGAACAGCGTCTCTTAGGACATCGAATACATTAAGTTCTTCCTGTTGTAGGGGATACTTCTCATTGCGTAGAACATTCAAATCTGTTAAATCTTGGATAAGTCTTTCCAACAAACTGATTTCTTGATACAGAACATCGTAATAGCTTTGCCTCGTCTCTTCGGCGATCAATCCTTGTTGCAAAGCCTCTGTCGAAGATTTAATCACAGTTACGGGCGTTTTTAGTTCGTGAGACATGCTCGATATAAAGTCATCGCGCAATCGATCAAGGTAGGCAGATTCCTTTTTAGCTTCTTCAAGCCTAAGTGCCAGTACGTCTACATCTTTAGCCAAATCACCCAGTTCATCGCGTTGGAAAATTTCTGTTCGCACATTGTAATTGCCGGCACTGAGTTCTTGTGTCACAAGTTGAATTCTGCGTAAAGGTCTAAGCAATCTGTGTGTTAAGAAGATCGCTAATACAAATACAAAAAGGGCGGCTATTCCGATAGAGATGAGGAAAAGGCGCTGTGCTTCAGCTCGTAAAACTGAGGGGACAGTGGTATTTTCTTTTAATAGCAAACATGCCGTAATATAACCATCCGCATCGTATAGAGGCGTTGCCGCCAGAATTAACGCATCTTCGCGGACTATTATGCCTTTAAGTAGGGAAACAGACTCACCTTGCAGAGCTTTGTCGATCATGTCTTGTTCTTCTTCAGGCAGTTCGCTTTTTAAAATTGTCTCGATGTTCATCGGAAACGCTTTATCATCAGTATCGACTACGATCTGTATGTTCGTTGACAAGAGAGTGTTCATCCAAGCGATAAAACGATGACCTTGGCCTTGAGGCTTTTGGTATTGTCGATTGCTCTCAACTTGAGAGTTCGGTCGATTGCTTTTTCCTTGAGAATCCGATCGGTTACTATCTTCCTGAGGATTCTGTCGGTTACTTTCTCCCTGAGAATCCGGTCGATTGCTCTCTCCCTGAGTATCCGGCAGACTGCCCTTGCCTTGCCCTTTGCTCTGTTCTGTATCAGAACCCTTATTTCCTCGACTTGAATTTGATCCTTTATTTCCTTGACTCGAATCCTGCCCTACATTTCCTGATTCTGTTTCGTTATCATTATTCGGAGCAAGATCTATAAAGGGATCACTATAAAGAAAAGATGTCAGAGAAGCAGCAATGTTTTTTGCCCTGCTCTCTGCCATTTTCAGCGAAGCTTCATTGATGCTTTTTTGTCCTAAACGGAAGAAAAGAAGCCCTATTAAAAGAGCAAACAGAAGAAGTATAAGTAAGAAATAGATCAGAACTTTTTTTAGAATTCGCGACTTCATCTTGCGCTGTTTCTTTCCAATTTGTAGCCGATGCCTCTGATCGTAACAATGTCCCATTGTCTAAGACTTTTCTCGGGAAGTTTGCTCCGTAACCTTGTTATATGTGAATCAACGGTACGAGCATCCCCATAATAATCGTCACCCCAAACTCTGTCTAAAATAGCGTCTCGTGTAAAAACTTTGCCCACATGTGTTGCCATAAGGTAGAGGATGGAGAATTCTTTGACAGTCAGCGGGACAGGTTCGTCATTGATCGTACAGGTGTAAGCGTCCAAGTCAAGTACCAGATTCTCCAACTCAATTTTCACTTCTGTCTCTGCAGTTGATCCTGGCATACGTCGCAAGACAGCTCTTATCCGTGCCATTAATTCACCTAAAGAAAAGGGCTTAACAATATAATCATCGGCTCCGTAATCTAAGCCCATGATCCGCTCATAGTCCTCACCCTTAGCCGTCAAGAAGATAACCGGTACGAGCGATTCTTGCCTGATTCTTTTTATTACCTGATATCCGTCCAGCTTGGGCATCATGATGTCTAAGAGGATTAAGTCGTAATCATTTTTATAAAAAAGGTCTAAGGCTTGTTGACCGTCATGGGCGACATCAACGGCCATTCCTTCCTTTTCTGCAAAAGTGCGTACGACTTCAGTAATCTGTTCGTTGTCTTCTGCGATGAGTAATTTGGTCATATCTACCTCCGCGAATAACAAGGGCATAGAATTATCTATGCCCCTCTACATTAGACTATTATAGTCGCTTAATTTGTGGAGTTTCCGCGGTTACGATTTCCTGTTCCGTCTCTTTTTGGAGTAGCAGTGCAGTCCGGGTTCAGACATTTGGAACCGTCACAGGATCTATCTGCTTGTCCTGCATCCGGATTCCCGGAGCCGTCAAAACGTCTGTTTTCCTGTTTTCCGTTCTGATTGCCGGAACCATCATTGGCTCTATTTTTTTGCCCTGCGTTCGGATTTCCGGAACCGTCGAAACGATTATTCTCTTGATACCTGTTCTGATTGCCGGAACCATCAGGCGCAGGCACACAGAATTCCGGATCTTGTTTACCGTTAGGGCAGTTGCGTACGCCTCTGTCTAAATCATCCTTGGATCCGGCGTATCCCATCCTAGCGCATGTGGTGCTCGCAGTGGTCGTTCTTATCAAGTTGGAGAATCTTTTTCTAGCACGCACTTCACTTTTTACATTAGCGGTCGAATCGTCGTCACTTTGTCCGATCTGGCTCATGCGTGCTCTTGCTGTCTTAGTTTTGGTTGCCTCGTCGTTACCTCGCCGTGAGAGCGCTTCGGTTTTCACGGGGAAGAAAGTAAAGGTTAAGAACAAAACGAGTGCCGTTAAGAATACTAAAGCTGATTTCTTTTTCATTTCAATACCTCACCCATATTATTATTAGAAAGGGAAAGAAGTTCTTATCCTCTTCGGGTTGGTGTAACCAACCGCTTTTTCAGTCATGGTTCTGAAAAGAGCCTAGAGAAGTATTTTGTTACTTCAGAAATTGGAACTTTGAATTGATTAAGCTCCCTTGCCTTTTTATCCAGAGCTGACCCTGTAAATTCAGTATAGGAAGTCGATTTGTTTTTTATGTTCTGGGATTGTGTTTTTTCTGTGTTTTTTATTGATGTTTTTTAGTGATGAATTCAATTTTCAAAGTTATCCTCTGTGAAATTCACAATTGTCGGATGATATTCTTGAAACAATTAATTTGAGGTATGTTGAGCGTCTTCTCTTTTAACTCCTTTTCTTTTATTTCTTTGTGCCGGTATCAAGAGTCTTGTAGATGGGGACTTGATCGGTCCTTTTTTGGAAAAATCTTTTGATTTTTTGTTTTGACTTTTTAATGTAAAGTATTATGAAAAGGATATCGGCCAAATATATGTTGATTACAGTTTTAGTTGAAAACACATCAATATCGAGTGATTTAGGCTGTGAGCACGGTCTTAGTCTTTTTATTAAATCGGATAAATACAACATATTATTCGATGTAGGGGAGAGCGCTTTATCTTTCCAAAACGCTAAAAAACTCAATGTGAATATTACTGATGTTGATTTTCTTATTATTTCTCATGGTCATTACGACCATGGTGGAGGACTTAAAGTTTTTTTAGAAGAGAACGCGAAGGCCAATGTATATGTACATCGACTCGCTTTCGAAAAATACTATTCGGCACGCGCTAATAAATCGTTAGATTACATAGGTCTTGATCAGAAGCTGAAAACAAACAAACGAATAATATTCACGTCAGACCACTTTGATATTAACGACAACATTCAAGTTTTTTCGAATGTTGTTGAAAAAGTGCCACGTCCGAAATCTAATAAAGGATTATTCGTTGAGCATGAAGGACAAATCGCAAACGATACTTTCGCACATGAGCAGAACCTCGTGATCGAGGAGGACGGGAAGACCCTGTTGCTGGTCGGTTGCGCTCACAAAGGCATTGTTAATATTCTAGAGCATTTTTACTCTCTAAAAGGGATCACGCCGAATTATGTGGTAGGCGGATTTCATCTCTCCAGTCGTTCTAGCGGCAACGAAGATCCTGAAACGATAGATGAAATCGCCGAATACCTTATGGACACGAAAGCAAAATTCTATACTTGCCATTGCACAGGTCTAGAACCGTATAGAAGACTGAGATCCATTATGGGTGATCAAATTGATTACCTGTCATCCGGCAGTGAGTTGACACTCTAGAAAAACAGCATCAACAAATTGTCACCATATGAAATGATTGAGAAAGAGTCTACTTAATCGCTCTTTACTGAGAAGAAAATAAACAGAAGAAGAGCGTGGAATAAAGACGGCTATTGGCGAATATAAGATTTTCAACTCTACCCAAATAATATGCATAAAAACACAAAATATAGTTGCTTTTTCTTTAGACACATGGTAATGTGAGCGCACTATAACTTTATTTGACCTCTTTTTTGTATTAATTAATGAAGCTACAATTTAATGTATGGTGTTCGCTACTTTTTTAGAAGTAGCAGAGAGGTTATCCACATGCAGCGATGGGACTTTTGAACTGCTAGAATACGGTACTAATTTCCCATACGGCTTATTCAACTCCTGTTTATCACATAAGGTTGAGGCATTTGTCTTTCTGCCAAGACATAATATTGAGAAAGGGGTACGGTTTTCGCAACAATACGAGTTTAATTCCTAAACATGGTTTCAGAATGATTAGGGAAATGACATCAAGATTTTGCGATCTTGATGGACATTAATATACGAGGAGGTGTTCGTACTATGTTTACTGGATTCTGGATTGCGTTGGCAATTCAAGCTATCGTTTGGGTTCTTACGTGGTTGAGCAAGGATAAAATCACCGAGGATCCTTATGGAGATGGTGAGTAGAGGAGGGATGAACGGTTATGAAATGGACTATTTTTATTATTCTAATGGTCTACTTTGTAGGAATGTTTATCATCGGTGTTATTTCTAATAAAAAATCAAAGACCGTTGAAGACTACTATGTAGCCGGAAGAAAACTCGGAGGTGTACTAGTCGCTCTCGTTTATATGTCAAGTCTTGTCAGCGCCGGCGCTCTAGTTGGCTGGACAGGGCAGGCATGGAGCTACGGATTTTGGTTTATTTACGCCGGATGTGCGGTGACTATAGCAACGTTTATCTGTTGGAGGTTTCTCTCGGGTAAAGTCATGCGGATTTCGAAAAAATTGGATCTTTTGACGGTGCCGGATTTTCTTGAAGCCCGTTTTGAAAGCAAAGCGGCACGCTTGATTTCCGGAATAATCCTGTTGGTTTTCACCGTTCCGCTGATGGTTTCACAATTCAAAGCTGCTGGTATTCTCCTAAACATGGTTACCGGCATTAGTTACGACTTGTCGGTTATCGTATTTGGAGTCATCGTATTCGTATATGTGGCGTTCGGAGGCTATTACGCTGTTGTTTATACTGACGCTGTTCAGGGCGGATTGGTTCTTGTGGGTATTTTTGTCCTTCTTGTCACCGGTCTTTCTGCCATCGGGGGAAATCTCGGAGCCCAATATGCCGCTGTCAATCCGGCGGGAGCGACATCATGGCCGACCGTAGGCTCCGCCTTGACGCCTATTGCTCTTATCGGTGTTCTTATGAATAATTTCTTCGGCGCGCTCGGTGCTCCGAACTATATTAAAGGTTTTTATTCTCTGAAATCTCCCAAAGAGCAAAAACGCGGATATCTCATCGTTATGGCGATTGTGTGCACTATTGAGTTAGCTATCGTGGTGATCGGACTCTGCGGAAGAGTCATCTTCCCGAATTTAGAGTCTCCTGACCACAACGTATTCAACATGATCGATAAACTGTTGCCTCAGTTTCTTGGCGGCGCAGTCCTTGCTGCGATTGCCGCAGCGATGATGTCGACTATGGACGGTTTATTACTGATGTGTGCATCTACTGTTGAAAACGACATTATGGTAAAAGTGTTCAAGATGAATATCACCGAAAAGCAGAGAGTGCTTGTTGCTAGAATCACGGTAGTTGTGATCGGTGTTATCTCTGTGATCTGGGGTCTCAGGCCGCCTGTAATGCTTGCGACACTCATGTATCCTGCATGGGGTATTTTAGGCGTATCGTTTGCATTGGTTTTCTATGGAGGTCTGTATTGGAAGCGCCTGAACGCCCTCGGCGTTTGTATGGGAATGGGTTGCGGTGCCGCCGTATTCCTTGCTGTTTCGGCGACAAAATGGTCACCGTTCGGTATGGCTCCCATTATGTTTGGTGTTATTGCATGTGTCATTGCAACACTTATTGGAACATACGCATCAAAGCCTACGTCAAAGGAGACGCTTGACAAATTTTTCCCTGAGAAAACGAAGTAATTCTTTTTAAGAATACGCCTTCATTCTTTATTTAAACAAAGAGCAGCCCCTGTCATCGCCAAGTGGCAGGGGCTGTGATTTTTGAAACAAGGACCGTTAGAGCATTATTACTCAAACGATTGTATATTCTGCTGGTGCAAAAATGAGAATCAAACAAAAATGATGCAAACAAAAACCGCTGGAAGATTGTTGTACCAGCGGTTTTATTATGGTCGGAGTGACAAGACTTGAACTTGCGACCTCTTGCACCCCAAGCAAGCACTCTAGCCACCTGAGCTACACCCCGATCACCTTGTGATGATAGCTTCAGAAGGCTGAAGTGTCAAGCGCCGAAGGATTTGATACAATACACGGTACACGGTATTTTTGTGGTGTAAGTCCTTTGAGAACGTGTATCAGGAGAAAAAATTGAGTATTAATCACACGTCGAACAGAATGAAAATTCATGAAGTCGAAAGAACGCCTTTTTTTAGCGCGAAACGGCTCTTTCAGACACGCGTCGCATCGCTTCTTTTGACGTGTTCTATTTTGATTTTTTTGACGGGATGTACGGACAGCACACCCGACCAAAATGTGATGACAGAGCCCTCTTTGCCTTCAGTTCCTGTCGATACATTAGCGACTCTTCCGAGTCCGCGTCTTCCGAACGACAGCGCTTTGACGTTACGTATTGCGGCTCATCCGGAGCGAGATATGAATCCCTTGACGCCTAAGCATACGGATACTCAGGCTGTCTTTTCATTGGTGTATGAGCCATTGATGCGTATGGACGAAGATGGCCGGATGGAACTTGTTCTGGCGGAGTCGGCTGATTTTAATGCATCATATGACATGCTGCGTATCAAAATTCGCGATCAAGCCGTTTTTCATGATGGTAATCCGGTGCGTGTAGAAGATGCACGAGCGTGCTTGAATGAAGTTATTCGTCAAGTTACTGGAGATGTGCCGCGTGCACTCGAATCGCCTGCCTCTCTCTTTTCTGATGAAATCGTTCAGCCGTCTGAATCAGAAAGTGAGCCTATTAAAACGTTGCCACAAGATCCGGAACCGACGGAAAAGCAACCGCAAGAAACGGATGATCCTGAACAGGGGACGGATGATTCGAGTGATACGGAAAATGGAACAGCGGAAAATGGTGACGCAGAGCATGATCAAGAAGACTCACCGGATCCTATTTCCGGAATGACGACAACTCTTCGTGACATTGTTGCGAAAACGACTTTTACTGATGCCTTAGATGGTCAAAGGATATTGACTTTTCCCCAAGAAGGCGGATTTGATCCTGCGGAATACTCAACGCTTTATCAATACCGGATGCGGGCTCTTGACAACATTGACTCTGTGTCCATTGAAGAGGGTGTTCTTTACCTTGGATTTCATGTGCCTGACCAAAATGCCGCTCAGTATTTGACATTTCCGGTGATTCCGGCATCGTTCGTGAGAAATACGACGTCACTTGTTATTCCAGGAAGCGGTGAATGGAAGATTACTCCTGGCGGATTTCACGGATATTATTCGCTTCATCGCGTGTCGTCAGGGAAGGGTATTTCCACGATTGAGGTTCTGCCGTATGACCGCTTGTTGGATGCGGTGCGCGCCTTCGATGAAGGGGACATCGATCTTCTCTTCATGGATGAAACAACAGCGCCGCTTTATTCAAGCAGAAGCCGCATCCGAAAACAGCGATTCGAAGCACCCGGGCATTTCGCACTCTATTTTTCGGGACAGAAAGATTCTGCCATCGAAGCAAGAGACCGTTTCAGAATAGCTTTAGGTGAACATCCCATTACAGTGAATGAATTGGCAGCTCCCCACGAAAGTGCAAGGTTTCCGATCCTTAAAGGTGATTGGCGTCTTTTTGGCTCAATTGAAGTGCACTCTAGGTTTGACCCAACCGTATCGTTAACGGCGTTGGAGAGGACTGGCAGCTCGTCGCCTTTTGTATTATTAGTGCCTGAAGGGTTCTTGCCTGCTCGTCTTTTCAATAGGCTCGAACCGATTTTTCTCTTGCAAAATATGCAGTTAGAAATTGAAGTGGTTGCGGCGGCGGACTGGTTCGAAAAATTGCGTGAAGACGACTACGATGGAGCTATTCTCACCGATGTCGCACTGTGTGCTTTAGATCCGGTAGAATGGCTTGACGGCCTTGATGGAGCAGGTCTTTGGTCGTGGCGCGAGTATGCGGACGCTTCTTTGATCGCGACTCTTGAATCTTTACCTGCGTGTCCCGTTATTTCTGACGAAGAATCTCCGGAAGTGCGTGACGCGCAATACACCTCTGCTCTTAGAAGTGTGTTTGATACCGTGCCGGTGCTCGGTATCGGAGGACTAGATACGATGGTATGGTATGGCAGCGACGTCCAAGGCACGATGTCGGGGACATGGAACGCGCCATATAAAGAGATAGAAAGGCTGACTTTATGGAGACCTTGATCATTCTAGCGCTCATCGCGCTCGATCAGCTCACAAAAGGATTGGCGGAGCGCCTGATCGGCCCCGGCAATAGCGTCACGGTTATCCCGGGATTTTTCAGTTTGACCTGTTCATATAATACCGGTGCTGCTTGGGGATTATTGTCAAACAAGACATGGGGCATAATCGTATTGTCGTTAGTTTCTTTTTTGGTGATGGCTTTTCTTATACATCGTCTGCGTTTTGCCACAGGATGGAAAGCACGGACAGTACTGGTGATGCTCATCGCCGGCAGCGCGGGTAATTTGATCGATCGTGTCCGTATCGGCGCGGTTGCGGATTTTCTTTCATTCACGTTCGGATCCTACCATTTTCCGTCGTTTAACTTGGCAGATAGTTTGATCACCGTCGGTGCATTCTTGCTGGTCGTCTTCACGATTCAAAACCTCCCGTTTCTTAATAACGTGTTCGGCTTGCCGAAAGATACGAACGCCTCTCGGAGAAGAAAAAAATCACGATGAATAATACGCAGGATCAACTTTCGAAAGATCGGAATCGCACGTTTAAAGTGACCTCCGAGGAGGAGGGAAAACGTCTAGATCGCTTGCTCGCGGATCGTTTCCCTGATTTTTCACGCGAACGATGGAAACGTGTGATCGAAGAAGGCGAAGTGAAAACAGGAAAGAAAAAAGTGTCTTCGTCTTACAGACCTGCATTAGGTGAAACCATCGTGTGTCTGCTTCCCGAGCAGCAAAAAGATTGCCATCCGCAACCTGAGCAGATTCCTCTGAATGTACTTTATGAGGATGATTGGATTGCAGCGATTGATAAACCGGCTGGGATGGTGGTTCATCCTGCGCATGGTCATTCCTCAGGAACGCTTGTAAACGCTATTTTACATCGGTATGAAAAGCAACTTTCCGCCGATCGTGATCCCGTTCGTCCGGGAATCGTACATCGCCTGGATCGTGATACATCCGGGGTTATGATCGTTGTCTTCGATAACAATGTGCGCCATGCGATCCAACGTCTTTTCCGTCAACATGAGGTGGAGCGCATATATGACACTATCGTTTGGGGAGATTTTGAAGCGCCGCGCGCAGTAATTGAATTGCCCATCGCTCGAAGCGATGTCAACCGTAAAAAAATGGTCGTTCGAGAAGACGGAAAACCGGCAAAAACACGCATTGAGAATATCGCTGGAAATGGCCGGATAACACATCTTCGATGTGCATTAGTGACGGGAAGAACGCACCAGATCCGTGTTCATCTGGCGCACATTGGCTATCCGGTAATTGGAGACACGCTCTACGGTGGCCGTTGCGGCGGGAGAAAAGAGACCGGTCAGCTTCTTCACGCCTCGCTTATTTCTTTTGTTCATCCAATTACCAATGAAATAATGGCCTTTGAAAGCCCGCTTGACGATCGCTTTAAACCCTACCTTGACGAGATTGATGCGGCCTCAGGTATCCGTGCGTGACGCGCTAAAAGAGGAATGGATATTTAAGGACAAATGGAGATCTTTTACGGTATCCTATGAATATGGTAAGCAAACGCTGGTATTCCATCATCACGGTGCTGCTATCTGTGGTATTCGGTCTCTTTTTTGGAAACTTCCTAGTTCAGGGAAGGACTTTATTTCGCGCAAAGGATAGCGACGCGGTCGCTATCTCGGATCTGCGCGCGGAACTTGCTGTTGAAAAAGCAAAATACGAACAGTTAGCGAATCGTCAACAGGAGCTGGAAGCGCGCAAACGAACGCTACTCCAAGTTGACAGCCATGATCCTTCCAGTGAACGTCTCTACGCTGCTTGGAAAGAATATGCTCTGCTTTCCGGGTTGACGGATGTTTCCGGCACGGGCATTCGTTTGACGCTGGATGATAAACTAAATTACAATCCGGTCTCAGATCCGATCGAATCGGTCGTACACGATACCACCGTTATTTATGCAATGAATCTTCTATGGGCAGCCGGTGCGCGTGCTATGACACTCAACGGTACACGTATGACCGCTGTGTCGAATATTTCATGCGTAGGACCTACCATCTTGAGCTACGATGTGCGTCTTATGCCGCCTTATGAGATTGAAGCTATCGGGCCTGCAGATAGCATGAAGAAGGCGGTCGAAAGCGACTCTTGGTTCGCCCGTTTGCGGCAAAAAGAAATAGGTGTCCGTATAACCCTTTCCGAGGAGGCGATGATGACGTTGCCCTCTTTTTCAAAAACACATGACTTTCGATCCTATATGGATCTATTGATTCCTGTGGATGAGTCGTAACCGAAAGAAGGTTTTCCAATGAAAGAAAAGAAGAGTGCTAACAATCCGTCGAAACTTACGCGATATACGACCATTTTAGTGGTTGGAATAATTGTTGGCCTTGTGGCAGCACTTCTTATGAAAACACTAAATGCTTCGGCGGTAAGTGACAAAAGCTATCAGGATTTACAAAACTCGATCATTGAGTACCAACGAAAAAACGAGGAGTTAAATAATCGGAATGTACACCTTTATGAGTACATTCGTGAACTCGAGGACGATCTTGCGAGCGGCAAAGGCGGCGAAAGTTTCTTAAGGATTGTCGAAGAGAAGGAGCAATATGCTATTTTCGCGGGACTACGCGCTGTTCGAAACAAGGGTGTATCTGTAACATTAACGCCGATGTCAGGATACAAAATACAGGATATCGTTATCCAGCAGTTTGTTAATGAGCTGTCAGCGTTAGGAGCGCAGGCGATCTCCATCAATGGCGAGCGCAAAGTCGCGACGACGGAAATACGAGCGAATCAAGACTCTATTATCATCAACGGTGTCGCATACAGTCGTGAATCTCCGTTTGACATTAAGGCGATTGTACCGCCGTCGAAAATCGATACGTATATCGTTCCGTATCTTGAAACGGTAGCAGGGAATCTTAGAGAACAAATCGGCAATGACGCGTTGGCTATTGCCATTCGAAGCGAGTCTTCTGTGACCATTCCGGCTCTGGAAGAAGACCGCATCGCCTATCAGAAGGAGTTGCTGATACCTGTGGAGTAATCCATCACAACAAGGCGTCTACATGCCTTCTACAACCGCATTTTCTTTGCAGAAGAAGACTGCATCACTTACTATAAGAATTAATTGACACTGGTGGAATAGTACACCTCGACGTGACCTGTTTTAGCGATTAAGGGAAGACAAAAGGACAACGTCAAAGGAAGACAAGAGGAAAAGATAAACGGATGTATATGAATCCATCTTCTTACGAACATTATATTGAGCTCGATAGTCCGGACGAGGGTATCGCACTGCTCGGCGCATTCAATGCCAATGCATCGCTGGTGGAACAGGCACTGTCGGTGACGTGCGATTCAGCTCCCGGCGGCATGGTTATACACGGTCCGAATCGTAAGAAAGTCGAAACGGCAGCTCGTATTTTTAAGAAAATGCATACGCTTTGTCAAGGCTCAACGCCCGTCACGGAGCAATTGGTACGCTATCTTATTGATGCCTCTGTTGAAGGTAAGCTTTCCGAAGCAGAGAAGTTCACGCCAAATCTTCTTCTTACGAACGCAAAAGGACGTCCGATTATGACGAAGACCATGGGGCAAAAAGCATATGTTGACGCGATCGCTTCACATGAGCTTACGTTTGCTATAGGGCCAGCCGGTACGGGCAAAACATATCTGGCCGTCGCGATGGCAGTCAAGGCTTTTCGAGCGCATGAGGCGTCGCGAATCATTCTTACACGTCCGGCAATTGAAGCCGGTGAAAATTTAGGTTTTCTACCGGGTGATCTTCAAAGCAAAGTTGATCCCTATATGCGTCCGCTTTACGATGCATTGCAAGATTTTTTAGGATTTGACGTTTATCAACGACATCTTGAACGCGGCGAAATCGAAATTTCACCACTTGCGTATATGCGAGGAAGAACGTTGAATGATGCGTTTATTATCCTCGATGAAGCACAGAATACGACGCGTTCTCAAATGAAAATGTTCCTCACGCGGATCGGTTATAACGCACGGGCTGTAGTCACCGGCGATATTACGCAGATTGATCTTCCAAGACGGCATATGAGCGGACTTGCGGAGGCGGCAGATCTTTTGAAATCGCTAGACGGTGTGACGCGCGTGATTCTGACAGATCGCGACGTCGTTCGCAATCCACTGGTGCAGCGGATTATCCGCGCGTATGAGAAAGATGCGGAAAAACGTGCAGCAAGAACACGTCATCGGACATAAGACGGCTACCGAATGAAAAATCGGCTTACTGTCTATTTGCCGATAGTGCAGTAAAATAGTGTAAATGAGTTTTATAGATTCTTAAACGGTAAATATCAGCTTCATGGGGGCAAGTAGGATGGACAGGAAGAAAGTCGTGAAGCAAAAAGCAAAGAAGAATGTGCATCTGCTGCATAAAAATGTGGCGGCGGCATTTATTGTGCTTGGGCTAATGGTGATCACGATCATTACCGTATTCATCGGCTCAACGCCACATAAATATGACCTTCAAATCGGTGACATCAGTGTATACGACATTGCTACACCGCGTGATATAGCGGACAAATCCGAAACCATGCGACGCGCATTGGTTGCGCGATCGCAGGTGCCGAATGTTATGATTCGATCCGAGGCAAAAAGTGATGCATCCATAGATGAAATTCGCATTTTGCTCTCACTTACGGCCGATTGTCGCAACGATTTATATGGATTTGAGACGGTTAATCCCGATCCGGAATCTACGGCTCCGTCGGAGACTGAGTCACAAGGAGTTACGATTGCTCGCGCACCGGAAAAACATGAAATTGAATTAGCAATATCGACGCTAATTTCACAATTGAGCCAGAAAGAAGGGCTTATTCTACCATCCGGAGATGCCGATCTTCTCATCCGTATGAGTGAAGAGCGTTTTCAAGCGCTCAGCAATACGATCATGACTGAGGCACGCCTTATTGTTTCGGACACATTGGATGAAGCGGCACTGCAACGCGAGATTGTGTCTTCCGTCGAACATATCCAAAACATCGCGACCTTTTTCAAAGATGACGCGCAACTGATCGGCCGTCTTCTGAGCCTGACGCTACAGCCGAATGTGGAATACAATGAAGAAGCGACGGAAAAAGCGCGTGTCGCGGCCTATGATCGTGTGATGAATGATCCGGTGATGGTCAGTCGCGGCACACGTATATTAAGTCAAGGAGATGTGATCACGCCGGAGATCATGTCAATGCTAAACGATCTGAATATGACCAAATCGGCGTCTTTTGACTGGGCACGTCTTGGAGGAATTGCCGGTTTGACGTTGCTATGCACAATCATTGCCGTTTTGTTCTTCAGACGATACATTTCTATTCTTGGTGATCAGCCTTCGCGCAGCGTGATCGCTTTAGCATTAACCGTGCTTCTTCCGCTACTCATGTCGGCGTATCTTGCACGTAGTTTTCCGCTTGCTCCTCCGGTCTATTTTGCTGCCGTAGTTGTGACCGCTTACTTCGGTTTGCGCGCTGCGATTTTTACGACATCACTTCTAATCGTACTGATCATGCCGATGGCGTCGTATTATCCGTCTTTTCCAATAGTTGGGATCATTGGCTGCATGGTTGCAGCGCTCTTCACACAGGGATCGAGGCGACAAGACAATTATGCCCATATTATTGTCGGTACTTCGCTGACTACGGCGGTATCAGCACTATTGATGAGCGTCCTGCAAAAGATTTCGACGCCGCTTTTAGCTTCGACCGTCCTTCAGGCTTCGTTGTCCGGAGGATTGTCGGTTATCGCCGCTATTGGCATCATGCCGCTCTTTGAGCTCATTTTTAATACAGTATCGCCGTTGCGCCTGATCGAATTATCGCAACCAGGACACCCTCTAATGAAGCGTCTCTTTGTGGAAGCTCCTGGCACCTCGCAACATTCAATGATGGTCGCGAATTTGGCAGATACGGCGGCAGAAGCCATTGGAGCCAATGCCATGATTGCCCGTGTCGGTGCATATTTTCATGATATTGGCAAACTGGAAAACCCTATGATGTTTACTGAGAATCAGACGGGAATTAACCCTCATGACCAGTTGACGCCACTAGAAAGCGCACGCATTATCACGAGGCATCCGGAAGACAGTTTCACGCTCGGTCGCAAATACAGATTGCCAATGCCGCTTTTAAAAATTGCAAACGAACATCACGGTTCGACGGTACTGCAATATTTTTGGCGAAAAGCCTGTCGTGAAGCGGAAATGAAGGGATTGTCGCCGCCTTCTGCAGACGCGTTCCGTTACCGGACGCCGCTCCCCAGTTCGCGTGAATCCGCGATCGTAATGCTGGCTGATTCGACGGAAGCGGCAATGCGTTCAGAAGGGATCGACAAGCTCGACAGAGCAGAACAATTGATTCGCAATGTCATCAAGGTAAAAATCGACCAAGATCAACTGAAGAATTCAGGGCTTTCATTTGCCGACATCGAAAAGATTATACAATCCTTCCTCCAGATTTATGCCGGACATTTTCATGAGCGCGTCGCGTACAGCGAACAAAACAAACCGACCGCTCCGGAGCCGGAAAGAGAATCTGCAGGCATAAAGGATACTTTTGTGAAAGAGACAACAATGCCTGTACGCATCATGACGATGAGTGAAGGCGCGCAAATTGCAACCGGACACAAAGATATCACAACACCCGTCCACGTTGCTAGCCCGGAAGATGTCGCACAGACAGAGCATGAGCAAAAAGAGGGGACAATTCCGATACAAGTTTCGACTCCTGAAGAAAGTGCGAAGATCGGACGCGAACGCAGGGAAAGAACAATGCCCATCCGCGTGATAACACCGGGCGAAATTGCACAAAAAAGAGTCGGACGTAAAGATAGAACCACGCCGGTACGCATTGTAACGGAGCGTAAAAAAGATAAGAGCGATCAGGATGATTGACGTTCAGTGTTACAATCGTCAACGTGTTTATGGCGCGAAGATCCTGTTTCCTGTCATTCGTGAAACAGCGGAGCATGTCCTGTTTTTATCCCCTTTTGTAAAACAACTATTGCAAACTGGCATCGGTGTGCACATTGATGTAACGATGGTCGGACCTCGCATCATGCGCAAAATCAATCGAGAACAGCGCGGTATCGATGAATTAACGGATGTCCTGTCATTTCCTGCGCACGATATGCGAGAAGGCGCATTGGAGAAACCGTTAGATCCTTGGGAGACATTCGCTCCGGATGATCAGAATACGCTTTACCTCGGTGAGCTTGTCATATCTCCTGATCGCGCGACGCAACAGGCAGAAGCACTTGGACATGATCTGGAGCGCGAGTTGATGTTTCTTACTATACATGGTGTTCTCCATCTGCTCGGTTACGATCATGAATCTGAAGAAGACGCGATGACTATGGAAACGTTGCAACGTCAACTGATTCGCTCACTTGAAGAGGTGCCTTCCGGTTTTGTGGCACTTTGCGGCAGGCCGAATGTCGGTAAATCGACTCTCCTTAACCAACTTCTGGGACGAACACTCTCGATTGAATCTCCTAAACCCCAGACGACACGACACGCGATTCGAGGTGTTCTCTTTCTAGACGATGCAGAGATCGCTTTTCTTGATATGCCGGGCTTACATAAGCCCAACAATGCTTTAGGGCGTGCCATGATGAAGACGGCTATGCAATCAATCCGTCAAGCCGATATCATAGCGCTGATAATCGATGCTTCTTGGCACCCCTATATCGGAGAAGAAGAACGTCGCGTCCTTGAGATCGCCAAGGAAGATCACAAAAAAGTGATCCTTTTAATTAACAAAATAGATCGTTCCCCAAAGGAAGCGATTCTGCCCTTAATTGCGCTTTACGATAATAATTGGAAACCGGACGCCTGTATCCCGATTTCAGCGAAAACAGGTGACGGATTGAATCTTTTTATAAATGAAATCAAATGCCTGTTACCGGTAAGACGCCGCATGTTTCTAGAAGGTGATGAAACGGATCAAACGGAGCGCATCCTCGCTGCAGAACTCGTCCGACGTGAAATTCTTCGTCAGACAGAGCAAGAAATTCCGTACGGTGTTGCTGTTTTGGTGCGTTCTTTTGAAGAAGAGATCGACGAATCCGGTGATCGATCTGAAATACTGATCGAGGCGGACATTATCTGTGAAAGAGCATCCCATAAAAAGGTCCTTGTGGGACGCAGTGGACGCATGGTGCGCTCAATCGGCACCGAAGCTCGTAAAGCGATGGAAGCCCTCTTTGATGCGCCGGTCTATCTAAATCTCTTTGTTCGGGTGCGCTCAAATTGGCAGAATCGTCCACAGGATCTCGGTGCGGTGGGTCTGTTGCCCTCCGATTCACCCCTTTAGGTTAGCGGTACGTTATGAAGACGGTCGAGACTAAAGGATTTGTCATGAATGTATTTGCGTGGAAAGATCGAGATCGTCTTCTACACCTTCTGACACCGGATCTTGGGCTCATAACGGCCAACGCACGCGGTAGCGCAAGCATGAAAAGCAAACTTCGCAGTTTGACACAACTTTTTTCACTTTCCGATTTTATACTTATCGAACGACAGGGGAGGTATACCATTCGTTCCGGTGTTCTTCAGGAGTCATTTGCCGGAATATCTTTCGATCTTGACCGTCTAGCAGCGGCTTCACATGCAGCGGAAGCTTTTTCAGATGTGGCTCGAAACGGGGAGCCGCACCGTTATATTTTTGACCTGTGGGCATATACGATTTATCAAATTGCCAACGGCGAAGATCCCGTCTTTGCAGCGCGTCTGGCAACGTTTCGTCTTATGGTTGAAAGCGGCTTTGCACCGATGTTGGATGCCTGTGTGCGCTGCCAATGTGAGATTGCGTATCCGTGTCAGTTCAGTTTTCGTGCGGGAGGTCTTGTATGTGAGAAAAGTGACTGCAGAAGAGTGGGCGATGAAGGAATAGCACTCTCAGAAGGTGCTGCGGCGCTGTTGTGTTATATCGCTAAAGCTCCATTCAACCGTCTTTTCCTTTTTCAAGTGTCAGACTTTGTTCGAGAGGAAGCATCCAATTTTGCCGACCGATGGCTGGAACAAAAAATGGAGAAATCGTACCGTCGCCTATCGTTAATTGATCAGTCAGGATTCCGTTTTGAGGACAGCCCCCCGATTAAATCGAATTAACAAAACACAACTGTAGAATATTAAACTGTCCGACAGAATAGGGCAACTCATGATAAACTTAGTCACGATGTATTATTAAATTCATCTTTTAACCAGACATTTTGGGAGAACCTTTGCTTCGGCATGTATTTTTGGATGGTCTGTTATGGCAAAATTTCACAGTATTTTTGACATTATTGGACCGATCATGATCGGTCCGTCCAGTTCTCATACAGCAGGTGCCGTTCGGATAGGTCTTGCATCGCGCGCTATTTTCGGAGAGATGCCCGAAAACGTTCAAATTACATTTTTCGGCTCTTTTGCGCACACTTATAAGGGACATGGCACTGATCTGGCTTTGATCGGCGGTCTGCTTGGGCTATCAACGGCAAACCCGGATCTGCGTTATGCGTATGATCGCGCCAAAGAATCGGGGATGAAAGTTAAAATCGTCACATCGAAAGAAAAAATGAAACACCCGAACACTGCGGAAGTCCGCATGACAAGAGGATCACGTACTGTTTCTGTGACAGGCATATCAACCGGTGGAGGTTCCATCGATCTAGTGGAAATCGATGGATTTAACGTTCATGTGCATAACGACAATCCGGTTGTCCTCATTTTTCATATGGATCGTCCCGGCGTCATTGCAAGTGTTACTCACATTATTGGCAAACATCGCCTCAATATTAGTCAGATGGAAGTATCGCGTAAAACTAAAGGTAAACTGGCGCTCATGCTGATTGCGACTGACGGCGACATCCCGGATGACACACTGGAAGAGATCTCTGCGGTTGAGCACGTTGTACAGATTATTGATCTTTCCGAAATAAGACGTGAGCCCGATGCCGCGAAGGCCTTGATGGCGAAAGGAGCCGCTCAATGAGACGAGTTACCACATTCTCGCAGATCGTCAGAACATGCGAGGAAAAAAAATGGAAGTTTGCTGACTATTTTCTACATCAAGAGATGGAATGGCGTCGGCGCAACGGTGAAGATAGCTCACCGGAGACGATATTAGAGAAGATGGACATTAATCTTCGGGTTATGGAATCTTCGGTGAAAGAAGGCATCAATGGCGTTCAATCTTATTCCGGTCTTACCGGTTATGACGCAACGCGACTCAACACATATCGCTCTGAAAAAGCAAGTTTGGGGCAGAGTATCTACTTAGATGCAGTTGTGAATGCGATCGCGATCAATGAAGTCAATGCATCCATGGGGCTCATTTGTGCTACGCCAACGGCCGGATCTTGTGGCGTTGTACCCGGAATCCTGCTCGCAGCAAGAGAGCATTTGAAGTTGAATAGGCGCCAACAGCTTGATTTTCTGATCACGAGCGGCGGTTGCGGGCTAATGATTGGCAACTTGGCCTCGATTTCCGGAGCGGAAGGCGGTTGTCAGGCTGAAATAGGCTCTGCATCCGGCATGGCTGCAGCCGCGCTTGCCGAAGCAGCAGGCGGTTCGCCGAGGGCATCAAGTAACGCGCTTGCTATTGCTATTAAAGGATTGCTTGGTCTCGTATGTGATCCGGTTGCCAGTCTTGTTGAAGTGCCCTGTATCAAGCGCAATGCGACCGGTGTCGTCAATGCCATTACAGCTGCAGAAATGGCTTTGGCAGGTATGCTGAGTCGAATTCCCACCGATGAAGTCATCTCAGCGATGTATTCAGTTGGACAATTAATGCCAAGCGCTCTTCGGGAAACAGCGCTTGGAGGTTTGGCACAGACACCGACAGCACGCCGCTATACGCGTGAATTGAAACAGACGGGAAAAATCACTTGGCAGGATAGTAAAAAGTTGCCATCTTCTGAATAATATTATCGTTGAGTCGTAGTTGAAGCGTCTTTCATCGACTGTTCGATCTCGTTCCAAAACTGACGGATCCGTGCCAGACAGTCGTCGGCACCCGAGATGTGTTCGGTGTGCCACTCACTAGGCAAAAGGGCACGATGCACCGGATCCGCGTAACGATCATCAATGAGAAGAACCAAACCATAATCTTCCTCGCTCCGAATGAGGCGTCCTGCCGCCTGGGCAACACGATTAAACCCCGGCCAAAGATATGCGAACTCATATCCCTGACCGCGGGTTGCGTCGTAATACTGCCTTAAAAGATCACGTTCCGGCGAAAGACCGGGAAGACCGGTGCCGATGATGATGACACCCGTTAATTCTTCGCCTGTAAGATCTATTCCTTCATTAAAAAGCGAACCGAGCACTGTAAGCCCCGCAAGCGGTCGCTTGCGAGAAGTGTCGCTAAAATAGGCAAGATAGTTATTTTTCTGAGAATCGGTCATCCGTGATGGCTGAATGATCCAGTCAATATCCTCTGCTTTTAGAGCGCTAAACACGCGCACTAGCTGACGTTGATAGGCAAATGACGGTGAAAAAATAAGGTAATGACCTTTTCGCAGGCGAATTGTTTCCACAATCAGACGTGCTACGTCAGGAAGGGTTCGAAGTCTGTCTTTGTAACGAATGGAATATGCTACGTGTGCGATGACCAATCGACGTTCTGGCGGAAAAGGTGAAGGAAGTTGGATAGTTTCCGCTTGATCCTGAGACGCGTAAGCGTCGAGCAGCGACTGGTAATACGGCATCGGCGACAATGTCGCAGAGAAAAAGACAACAGGCGATCGTCCGTAGTAGAGATCAGTTAAATGGCCGGAGGCGTCGAGTGTCATCAAGGAGACTGCCATATTTTCTGCTCCCATCTGTCGAAAACACGTAATGTACGTCTGATCGTAGTAACGATCGGCTACCCGTTGGAAAAAGAGCAAATCAAAGTACAAGATGAGAAGGGATTCACGTCCGGGAAAGTCAACATGGGTTTCAAATAGACGCGTTAACGTTCCGATGAGCGCTGTAAGGTCTTTCAAAATAAAAGAAGGTATAGCTCTCGTTGCAAGAAACTGAGGAGATAATACAGGATGATACGGTTTAAGTTCTTCTAAAAAGGCTTCCTTTTCATTTAGAGTATCCGTATTTTCCATGTTCTGCTTTTCATTAATAAGAGGCAGAAAACGTGTTAGTCCTGCAATCAAACGATCAAGGGGATTTAAGACTCGCTTTACATCTTGCGAAAGCGTTGACTTGCCTTGCCCAGAATGGATGTGCTTCCTCTCTACATTTGCGCTATGTGTGATGGTGGCATGTGCAGGAAGTGGCGCACAAACGTTCGGTTTTGTCGCCTGTCTTGATGCGTGTGCTGCATTGAGGAGTTTTTTTCTATAATCCACAAGATCTGCTAAATAGAGGAAAGCGGAGAACATCTCTCTAGAGCGCCTAGCAAGGTTGTGCGCTTCATCAACAAGTAAGGTATATCGTGTTCCGGCATCATCTAGGCGTTCACTCCATCGAACACGTGGATTAAAGATGTAGTTGTAGTCACAAATCACCGTATCGCATGTTGAGAGAAGATCAAGCGATAACTCGTACGGGCAGAGTGTATGTTTTTGTCCAAGTTCGCGGACTGTGGATGGCGTGATCCTTGAGAAAGCATAGCTTTCTCGTACAGCGTCTTTGATTCGTTCGTAGTACGTCACGGCGTAAGGACAACGGAGGGTATTGCAGAAGAGTGTTGGTGAGAGACACATTTGTTCTTTGGCTTGTATGGTGATGGAACGCTGAATGAAGCCCTTTCTGCACAAATCCTCCAGCGCGTCTTCTGCAACTTTCCTTTGTGAACGTGTCGGAGTCAGATAAAAAAGTTGATTAGTTAACCCGTTGGCTTGCGCTTTGATTGACGGGTAGAGGGTTGCCATAGTTTTTCCGATTCCGGTCGGCGCTGATACAAAAAGCACCTGTTGATCGCGAATGGCCGCCATGATCTCGCGCATCATGTCCTTTTGGCCGTCGCGCAAATGAGGATAGGGGAACGATGCGACTTTATTTTTAGTATCTCTTTCGCGCCGGTGCGCGTAAAGCATGCCTGCCGATTCAGCGAACACAGTGCACAGGCTTTTGAAGAAAAATTCAAGCTCTTGGCATTGGTAGGATGTTTTGATGAAGTGCGGCTCTCCGGTATCTAGAGAAAGATAACAAAGCCAAACCTCAATGGACGAGGCGGGGGATCTCTCGAATTTATCTTCAACCTTTTTTTTGTTTTGTTCTGTCTCTTGGAGAAGAAGAGCCGCATAGAGCATCGCCTGTGTAAGATGAACAGGATCACCGTGCTCCGGAAGACTTGACGGATTGCCGCGATAGCCTTTGACTTCAATAATCTTTACACTGCCATCAGGATGGCGCGCCAGAAGATCGCAACGACCCTCAATACGCAAATCGAAAGGGAACGCAGGATCATGAAATACACCCAAAACAGGTGTTTCAAAATGAAGGTTGTCATTAGGAAACCAGTGTTTCGCATTTTGTTGAAAACGCTGATGAAGACGTATGCCTTCTAAACCGGTTATACCAGCAAAAAGAGGACTTCCCAGTCCGCCACGCATTCTTGAGAATTCGGAAAGCGCGCGAACACCGATCGAAAGTAAAGGGCGATCAGAAAAGTTTGGCGAATCTTGTGATTGTTGACACTTTGACATCATTTTTCATCCTAACAAACGCCAAGATGGGGAGCAAGTCTGTGCCTGCACCTATAAGTTATCTGTGAGAAGCATCTTAAATCACCGGAACTTTTCAGTGCATGTCGAACAATTACATTTTAAAATAAGAAGGACGCGTTTGTATGAATTGCTTTATTTCTATGAAAGTTCGATTTTTTTTGTTAAACTAATCAACAGGTCAATTATGCATACGTCTGTTAGCGTGACGGAAAGGAGATCATTATGCGGTGTAATAACTGCGGGCATGTAAACGAGGATGATGTACGCTTTTGCATCATGTGCGGTCAACCCATCGAATCAAAAGGACAGCCGGAGGGAGCTCCAAGACCTTCCAGCACTGAGCCCGATTCCGGAAGAGGTGACATCCGCTCGGACTATTATACCCCGGCGCCGACACAATCTCCTTCCGTGCAGGGTCATCAACCTCCCGCGCCGTATTCTGGTTTTATACAGGGTCATCAATCTTCCACGCCGTATTCTGGTTCCGTACAAACGGGATATCCGGTCGGAGCACCTCCGCCACAACCGGGTTACCGTCCTCCTATGCAGCCACAATCGCCGATGACTTCTTCTCCATCGTACGGACAAGTATCTTCGCAGGACGGATGGCAAAAATCGTCTCCTTCTGTCAAACCTCCCCGAAAGAAGAAAAAGAAAGGCTTGATTATCGGGCTGTCCATATTAAGTGTGTTAATTGCACTGGTCGCCGCTTTTCTTATTTATTCTCTTCCTCTTCGACCGGAAGTACGACTCGAAGGCATTCGTCAAACATTAGACGGTACCATCAGTAAACTGTCACTGCAAGCCAAATCGAACCAAATGATCCGAGAGATTCGCTACGCGCTCAATCCCTCCGATCCAACCGATCCGGACGCGTATAAGATACTCGACAATATTGATGGCGGGATCTTCGAGAAAACGGGTATTCTACCCAAACTTTCCCTTGACCGCAAAATCAACAAATCGTCTCAAGAACGTGGACCGTGGGCACGTTCAGATGCCAATGCGAAGATCGGTAACCACACGTTGTATATTACGCTGAAAACGATGTTCGGCACATCAGACCCCATTCCATTCAACCTACACTATGCATCCGGTATCTCCTCACCGCCCGATCGATCGAAGATTCGCATTGGAAAATCGGGTGATTTTGACAGTTTGTCGAATGAGTTACTTATCTCACTCACTATGGATAGTGACCGTTCTATCGCGGAGCAGTTAGCATCTGAGACGGGCGGTAAGATCGTGGGTGAAATACCGTCAATCTTGCGGTATCAGATTCGCTATGACAAGGTCAGTTCTGCCGAATTGGACGCAATTTTGGAAACGCTTCGTGCTCATCCGAGCGTTGAGATCGCGCAATATAATTATGTTTATAAACGCTCTGAAGCACAATTTTATACAAACGATGCCAAGCTTGATTCATGGGATATCAACAATCCGGATGGCAATAATTGGGGTCTGGAAGTTATCCGAGCTCCGCTCGTCTGGAAAGATCTCGATGGTTTTACACCGATTTCAATCGGTGTCGCTGACGGCGGTATCGAGTACGATCACGAAGATCTTGGTATTGACCGCTCAAAGATCTATCTTTTCCCGACATATACAATGGAGACTCTTGAGGACCTTGAGCTTTATTACACAAAGTCCGATAAGTCGCCCGGATCTCGCTACTACCGTTTAAAAGAGCATGGAACACATGTCACCGGTATTATCAGTGAACTGGGTGATAACGGTATCGGAGCGACAGGCGTTAACTGGAACACGGTGCCGTATTTTTATCATTATTGGCACATGAGTGTTAACGAAGACACAGGAGAGCTTGATCTTTGGAACGTCACAACATCGTTTGAACTTGAAGTTACGCTCACGACCCTCGTTGAGCAAGGATGTCGTGTGATCAATTTCAGTGTTGGAGATAGCGATCCATCCGAACCGGACGGCAAAGATGAACTGATTGAGACACAGGCCTATGGTGATCTGTGTCTGAGGCTTGAAAGTCTCGGCTACGACTTCCTCGTTTTTAAAGCAGCAGGTAATGAGGGAATGGATGCAGCTGACTTCGAAATGAACCGTATTATGATGGGCACCGATCCCGGACGCAGACATACGGTGATGGTCGCTTCGATTGAGAATACGCCTATCGATTTCGACAAAGGAGTCGATGACCGTATTAAGTACGCGTATCGTATGCCCGATTACTCAAACTACGGTACCCTCATAGATATCGCCGCACCGGGATCAGATATTTTCAGCACGGTTCCCGGTCAAGGCTATGACTTCAAATCGGGAACTTCAATGGCCTCTCCGATGGCAGCAGGTGTCGCATCATTGATTTATGGCGCGCATCCTGAATACTATGCATCTCAGGTCAAGGCTATCTTAATGGAGAGAACCGATACATTCACGACGGACGGCACGAATATCATTCCTGTTGTCAACGCTGCGCTTTCTGCAGACTACGCGAAGACGGGGGATACTCCTCTGCTTCCGCCAGGACAAGTGATTCCTAATCCTGCGGTTACGCCATACCCGGGACCGCCGCAGCCAACCAAACCGGGAGAACCGGGTGTATTTCAGTTCCCCGGTCACACGCCGTTTAGAGGTGAAAGCGGCAAGGGCGGCTTTACCGGCTTTGTGTGCGATGCGGATTCGAAAAGTGAAATTGCATTATTTACTTTGTATTTGACTGATCATAACGGAGAATTAGTAACACTCGATTATACATACCCGTATCCTGCGTCCTACGATGCACAAAAGATGGGTGAATTCTTCACAAGAGTACTCGCCGAAGACGGACAGGATACGACTGTCGCTGATCTTGTGATCGAGGCAATAGGCTATAAAACTTATGAGGTTCCGCCATTCACCGTTCGTGGCGGAGAAGTCACGGATCTGGGAAAAATATATCTTGAGCCTGAAAGCGAGGACGTCGTCCGCATTCCCGGACATACACCCTTTACCCCGAGAGACGGCTGGGGTGGATTTGTCGGTTTTGTATACGATGACGAGACCAAAACACCGATCTCAGACTTCTGGATTGAAGTTTCCTATAGAGATTTTGACACCGGAGAACCGGAACACTACACCTTTGAGTACACGTTCCCGCCTGCAGAGGGCAAATATGCTCAGTTGCAGGGCGAATATATGATTCTTGTCGATGTCCAAGGAACGGAGGGTGATGTTGAGGACTTGACGGTACACGCTGACGGCTACGTTTCTGTTTACCTCGGCGATTTTAATATCAAAGAGGGGTTGTTTACTGATGCCGGTGTCGTTTACCTCAAACGCGAGGGCACATCCCCTGGTCCGGAACCGCAGCCGCAACCGGTTGAGCCGGATCCCGATGACGGTGTTATTCGCATTCCGGGTCACACGCCTTTCACGCCAAGAGAAGGCTGTGGCGGTTTTGCGGGCTTTGTTTACGATGCCGTAACGAAAAAGCCTATACCATCATTCAGTTTTGTGGATCTCACGTGGCTTGACGGTTCACCGGCCGATTATGAAGACACGTACTTTGACTGGCCGTATCCGGATGACATGTTGGCGCAGATTGAAGGAGAGTTTATTTTCTGGGTTGGTACGCTTGGTGAGAGTTCTGGAACGATGGAGCCTTTTACAATTGAGGCGGATGGTTACGTATCGGTGTATGTGGACTCCTTTGTCGTCAAGGAAGGCGCTGTCACAGATCTAGGTGTATTTTATCTTCAGCCTTTAGGCTCCGAATTGAATGAAGGAGAGATTGCCGTTATCCTCGAATGGGGTCCTGCACCGGAAGATCTTGATCTTCACGTCACTGCGCCAATCGAAAGTTACGGACGCCCGTTCCATCTGTTTGCCTTTTCCGATTATGTTTACTATGGAAATCCCGACTACCCTGATGCATGGGTAGAAGCAGACAGTGACCTCGGTTATGGTCCGGAAGCCGTCATTTTATCGTCCCCGGAAAAAGATGTCGTCTATACGGTTTATGTGCATGATTTTACAAACACGGCGAAGCAAAGGGGATCCTATGCTCTCGCAAATTCTGATGCCACAGTCCTTGTCTACTTTGAAGGCGATAGTGAACCGATAAGCTTTGATGTGCCGTACCAAGAAGGCACCCTTTGGAAAGTCTGTGAGATTAGGAATGGTAAGGTGACACCTATCAATACGATGAGCTATGAAGGACGACCACTAAATATCGGCACCAACTAATCGGGTAAGTAACAAAATAATGCGTAGATAGAGTAGGGAACGGCGCAGACGCGCCGTTCCTGTTTTCTGCGCCATTAAGATTTTTTTCTTCTTTGAATTAAGGTTAAACGAAGCGGCATTAACCCTTGTAATCTAGCTCACGACCTGCCTTGCGATCGACCTTCTTTAGCGTTCAGCTCCAATTGTTGCTTATATAACCAGTCAAAATCGAACGATTGGACAAGGCGAATACTTGTGGTACAATAGCGAAGCGGCACGAAAGAAACATTGCTGTTATCAGGATAATATGGGCGATTAGCTCAGCTGGGAGAGCGCTGCGTTCGCATCGCAGAGGTCGAGAGTTCGAATCTCTTATCGTCCACCACAATGAATGCCGCTATGGGTGCATGTGTATCAATAGCGGTATCGTTATTTTCCCATGGAACAATTATTACGCCGCTCAAGTTTACGTTTTTATCTTGAATAAAAATGTTAAACGAGAGCCAAGCCACGAAATTATATATGCTGTTAAAAAATATGCCGTATAATGTGTGTAATTGTAAATGCAACACAAGGTTCTAATCGTTAGAATTTTTATTAATATTATAACAATAATTAAGCAATAAATAGCGCACAATAAGTAAATTTTAATGTTTTATGGAAAGAGAGTCATTATGATCATCATCGAAGGCAAATACAACACGGCAAAAGTTTTTGTAGATGAAATAGAAGAAGGGGCGAGATTGCAAATTAAGACGATGCTCGATCAACCCTTTGTTGAGAACAGCAAAATTAGAGTCATGCCCGATGTTCATGCCGGAGCCGGTTCGACGATCGGCACAACGATGACAATTCGAGACAAAGTCGTACCGAATCTTGTAGGAGTAGATATAGGATGCGGGATGTTAACGAGCAAAATCAAAGTAAGAAAGATTGATTTTTCGACTTTAGATACCGTCATCCGCTGCAAGATACCTTCCGGGTTTTCCATTCGAAATAAAGCTCACGAGTATGTCAAATATGTCGATGTCAATAAGCTAAAAATTAGAAGAAATGGAAAAAACGATAAGAAATTGAACATCAAACGTGCAGAAAGATCAATAGGCACACTTGGGGGCGGAAATCACTTCATCGAGATCAATCAAGACGAGAATAATGACCTCTATTTGGTCATTCATACCGGCTCTAGAAACATTGGAAATCAAGTAGCCTCCCTGTATCAGAGAGAAGCCATGAAGATGACGCCTCATCAGCCTAAGAGTCTTGCCTATTTAGAGGGCGAAAAATACAGTGACTATCTTCATGACATGAAAATCATGCAGGAATATGCCGTATATAACAGGTTAGCTATACGAGATATTATTGTTGAAAGCATGGGATGGGAAATCATCGATGAATTTACGACTATTCACAACTATGTTGATTTGAAAAACATGATCTTAAGAAAGGGTGCTGTTTCAGCACAAAAGGGAGAAAAAATTTTGATCCCATTAAATATGCGCGATGGGTCGTTGATCGCTATCGGGAAGGGAAATCCTGATTGGAATTACTCTGCGCCGCACGGGGCAGGGAGGGTATTGTCAAGAACTGAGGCTAAACGGGTACTATCATTAGAAAACTTCAAGAAATCGATGAGTCAGGTCTATTCAACATCGATCAATAAACAAACTATTGATGAGTCGCCGGAGGCCTACAAAGATAAAAGCATTGTCACCGATAATATCCACGACTCAGCAGAAATCATTGCCCACCTAAAACCTCTATACAACTTTAAGGGATAATTTCAGCATCAGATATTTGCCGCTTCGTACGCCGCGCGACTGTGGGCAATGATCTTATTGGCAGTTTCACGTCCATCAATCTGTAAAATATCGGTTTTGATATTCTCTAAATCTTTATAAACTTCGAAAAAATGCATGATTTCGTTGTAAACATGATCCGGTAAATCCGTTAGATTTTGATAAGAGCGCATCTGAGGATCATCAAAAGGCACGGCAATGATTTTTTCATCAATGTCGTCATCATCCGTCATCTTAATAGCGCCAATCGGGTAACAGCGCACCATACAAAGCGGAGTCAAACTCTCGGAGCAGAGCACTAGAACATCCAGCGGGTCTCCGTCATCAGACTTGGTCTGCGGAATAAAACCGTAATTTTGCGGATAGTGCGTTGACGTGTAGAGAATACGATCGAGTCGCAAAAGGCCTGTTTGAGGATCTACCTCATATTTTTGTTTGCTTCCCTTTGGAATCTCGATAACAGCAAGAAAATCATCCGGTTGTATTTTGTCCTTAGGCAGATTATTCCAAGGATTCATGAGAACCTCCCAATATCTTATGTATACTCAATTAAATAGCCTTTCAAATACCTGTCGTTCGATAGGCGAATGTCCTAATGGTAATTTTAAGGATCAGCTACAGTGTTTTTTGAACGTGAATTGTCTCATAGGCGAACATCCTACCTCAGTTGCTCATCTATAGCAACTATGCAGCTCATCCGCCAGCAGACGATAACAATGCTGACCCAGCGTTCTTTTTTCGCAAATCACATTACTCATCCAGTAATAAAAGCTTGTTGTTCCCTTTTCATAATATAGTACTCTGTAAAAGAGGTATCATATATTCTAAGAAAAAAATGAAGTTACATTACCATCGTTTTTGTGTAATAATTTCTGTATAATGTAATGGAATATCTTTAACCATAGAAAAGTCTTGATCGGCTTTTATCAGCTTCATAAGGAGGGAAACATGAATAAAAGATTAGAAGACTGGTTTGGAGTTACTTCCAAGAAAAATGCGCGCATGAATGTGGCGATCGGAACATTGGCCGGAATACTTCTCGGTGCAGCGGGTGGATTGCTGCTTGCTCCGCAGTCAGGTAAGGAAACACGCGATCAGATCTCGGATACGGCAGTGCAAGGTGTCGATAAAGCGCGCGAAAAAGTTCGTGAAGCTGCCGAATACCTGAAAGAGCAAAAAGAGATCTTCGCAAAGAAATTCAAAGAAGGCTGTGGCTGCGTTTGTGATGAGGAAGAAGCTGAAGACTTCGAGTGTGACGAGGCGGAAGCAGCGTGCGAATGTGATGAGACTGAGGAAGATGTTTGCGACGCTGACAAAGAAGCAGATTAAAGGATGATGCGAAGTCAGCCAATTCAAAACAACTAATCTAGGAGTGATCGTCATGTATTTTGTAATGGAAGTCATGATTCCGCTTTCATCCTTGCTCTATATCTTGCTGGCTCTGGTCGGCGCTGTGGCGCTGATTGCGCTTGCGATCTTATTGTTTCAACTGGTAGGTGTTGTCGGTCGTTTGAAAAAAAGTTTGGACGATATATCACCTGACGTGACCAAAACGGTCAAGACGCTTCCAAGTGTGATGGAAAAAGTTGACGGTGTTCTGGATGATGTTCAGACGGTGACCGATTCTGCTAAAGATTCGATACCGGAAATTCTACAAGACGCATCCGGCATTACCGGTGCAGTAGAGACGACGGTCGGATCGATAGGTGACGCTGCTTCGGGCATTGCAGATCGGCTTTCGCGACGAAAAGCGCAAGAGAAAAAGGAAGAGGAATGCTCGTTTGATCTTGCGCAAGTTGCACGTATTGCCGGTCAAGTAGTTGCTTTAATCAGTGTTCTGCGCGATATGAAGAAGGATCAAGAAGCAAGAGAAGCGGAGCGGGAAAAAGAAGAGCGCGCACGCGAGCGTCGAAAGAAAAAGGAAGAGGCGAACGAAAAAGCATAAATGAGACGGAAACTTTGCGGTTTTTGAACGCTATTCTTGCGTAGAAAGTATAGTGTTTGGAAAGCGAGAGTTTTCCTCAGTACTGATTCTTCCGCACGCCTGTTTAGCACAAAATGATGATGTCCCGGAGCCCTTGAGGATTCGGGACATTTTTTGTAAATTGATAATGCTTTGAACGAGGATTTCCGGTTTTGAGAGGTGATCAGATCGCAACTATGCAGATAAGGCTATAGATGAGGCAACCTTTCCGAAAAAGTGGTATGTTTAGTGGAGATAAGAGGAAGTGCGGAAACAACTCTTTTGATCCTAAGATGATTAAAGGCGCTTAAAGCAATCGTAAGATACGTGGTAGATCGCAGGGGCCAAGAGGAGATCGTTAATATGGCTACGAAGTATGTTTTTGTTACGGGCGGTGTGGTGTCCGGTTTAGGTAAGGGGATCACAGCTGCAGCCCTAGGCCGATTGCTTAAGGCGCGCGGTCTTTCTGTGCGCAATCAGAAATTTGATCCCTATATCAACGTGGATCCTGCGCTCATGAGTCCTTTACAACACGGTGAAATATTTGTGACAGAAGACGGCGCTGAGACAGATCTTGATGTTGGTCATTATGAACGATTTACGGATATTAATCTCACAGGGGAGAGCGATATTACTTCCGGTCGAGTGTACCTTAACGTCATCAACCGTGAGCGTTCCGGAGGGTATCACGGCGGCACGGTTCAAGTGGTGCCTCACATCATCAATGAGATCCAAGATCACATCTACCAAGTATCTGAAAACAACACGGTAGATGTAGTCATATCGGAAATCGGCGGTACCGTAGGTGATATCGAGGGGTTGCCGTTCATTGAGGCAATCCGTCAGTTTAGCTATGAGGTAGGACGTGAGAATTGTCTTTTTATCCATGTGACTCTTCTGCCATATGTGCGCCAGCCTGGTGAACTGAAAACAAAACCGACACAACACAGTGTCCAAAGACTTCTTTCTTCCGGTATTCAGCCGGATATTCTGGTGTGCCGTACCGAATATCCTTTAGAAGAGAGCGTCCGTCGCAAGATAGCTCTTTACTGTAACGTTCGTATTGATTCGGTCTTTGAAAATTTGGATTGTGAATCCGTTTATGAGTTGCCGCTTAGATTTGAGAAAGCAGGGTTTGCGAAGAGAATCTGTGAGCGTCTCAATCTTCCTCAAACAGAGCCTGATTTGAGTGATTGGCAGATGATTGTCGACAAGGCGAAGGCATCGCGTCGTAAAATCAATATTGCTCTCGTTGGAAAATATACGGTGATGCAAGACGCCTACTACAGTGTTACCGAAGCACTTGAGCATGCAGGCATTCAACTTGGCGCCGAAGCAGTAATAGACTGGGTGGCGAGCGAAGATCTGGAGAATATTCCGCCGGAAGACGTTGATGCACGTCTTGCGGATGCGGATGGTGTGATTGTGCCCGGCGGTTTTGGCTCGCGTGGCATGGAAGGAATGATCGCCGCAAGTCGAAGCGCTCGTGAGCGGGAGACTCCATTTTTGGGCATAGGTCTAGGTATGCAGATGGGCGTTGTTGACATCGCGCGTGAACTTGCCGGCCTAACACGAGCACACACAGACGAATCTGATGAGGATGATATTCAGGATGTATTTTACTACGCGGGCTTGACACCTGAGATGGTAAAAAACATTGAAGCAATTCCTTTTTGCGATCGACCGATGCGAAGGGGTTCATATCCTATGATTTTGGAGGAAGGATCGCTTCTTCGATCAATTTACGGGACAGATCAAACAACCGAACGCCACCATCACAGACGCGAATTTAACCCTGCTTATGCTTCCGCCATCGTGTCGACCGGACTTCGCTTTGCCGGAATGTCGCCTGATGGTCGACTTGTTGAAGCGGTCGAACTGCCGAATCATCCATTTTACGTTGGACTGCTTGCACACCCGGAATTTAAGTCGCGTCCAACGCGACCGCATCCTGTCGTCGTTGCCTTCTTAAAAAAGACAATTGATCAAAAAGATATGCGTTCTTCTATTGAGAAGTGATCGAGCTGCTAATTTGCACCTAGTAGTGTTGATAGAAGGAACGATAGATTAAAAAAATAAGATGCACTGTTCTATATCGGATCGATCAGTCTATCGTAATAGTATTAGAAATGATGATTACAAAGACGATTGAACAAAGAAGGAGTTTTTATGGCTCAGTATTTACCGGATCTTTCACGAACATTTAGCGAATATTTACTGGTGCCTAATCGCACGACTCGAGACTGTACACCTGACCGTGTGTCCCTTGTAACGCCACTCGTACGCTATCGAAAAGCGGATGAAATGTGTCCTCTAAATCTAAATATTCCCATGGTGTCGGCCATTATGCAGGCGGTATCCGGGGATCGGATGGCTATTGCGCTCGCTCGTCAGGGCGGGCTTTCGTTTATTTACGGGTCTCAGTCGATCGAGAGTCAGTGTGCGATGGTGAGCAAGGTCAAGAAATACAAAGCAGGGTTTGTTCCGAGTGACAGCAATCTGCCTCCCGACGCGACTCTTGAAGATATTTTGTACCTGAAGAAAAAAACGGGACATTCTACTGTTCCGATTACTGAGGACGGAACATCGAACGGCAAACTTGTCGGTATTGTTACCAGTCGTGATTACCGCGTGTCCAGACTTTCTCCGGAAACACCGGTACGTTCCTTTATGACGCCGATTGAGGACATCGTTTATGGCCTTGAAGGTCTCACATTGAGTGAAGCCAATGACATCATTTGGGATCACAAGCTGAACCAACTGCCGATCCTTGACCGTGACGGACATCTCGTATCGCTAGTTTTCCGAAAAGACTACGATAAACATAAAGAAAACCCGAATGAAATGCTCGATTCGCATAAACGCTTGTTGGTCGGCGCGGGAATCAACACCCGTGACTACCAAGAGCGTGTTCCGGCTTTACTTGACACGGGATGTGACGTCCTCTGCATCGATTCCTCTGATGGATTTTCTGACTGGCAGAAGGATACCATTGAGTGGATTCGTAAAACATACGGCAATGATCTCCCGCTCGGGGCGGGCAATGTCGTCGATCGCGAGGGTTTTCGTTTTCTAGCAGAAGCAGGCGCGTCGTTTATCAAGGTTGGTATCGGCGGCGGATCAATCTGCATCACGCGCGAGCAGAAGGGGATTGGTCGCGGTCAGGCGTCAGCAGTCATTGCTGTTGCAGAAGCACGCGATGAATGGTTTGAGGAAACGGGCGTCTATATTCCGATTTGTTCAGACGGAGGACTCGTTTACGATTATCATATGTCGATCGCGCTCGCGATGGGCGCCGATTTCTTGATGCTGGGGCGTTATTTTGCACGTTTCGACGAGAGTCCGACACGTCGTCTGCTGTTTAACGGCACTTATGTTAAAGAATATTGGGGCGAGGGTTCCAACCGTGCACGCAACTGGCAGCGTTATTCTGACGGCGGTGATCAAGTTGGTATGGCCTTTGAGGAGGGTGTCGATTCTTACGTGCCTTACGCAGGAAAGCTGGTTGATAATGTCGCGGTGACCCTGGCAAAAATACGTGCCACTATGTGTGCTTGCGGCGCCATCAATCTCAGTGAATTCCAAAGAAAAGCTCGCCTCACCGTTGTATCGCCGACGAGTATCGTAGAAGGCGGAGCACACGATGTGATCCGTAAGGAAAGCGAGCCGTAATCTTAAGACAGCTGCGCACTCTGAATCTAAAAAATGTAAGCCCTTATAGTAAGAACAGAATCATTACCTAGAAGGCACAAAGTTAACTTAACGCAACTTGATCACTCGCTATCTTATGTAATATTCTGGCGATGCTCTTTTTAAGTCAATGTATTTCGTTGGAACATCGTTTGAAAAATTCTTAATATGTTCGTGTAAAACTTTATATCTCGTGTTATAGTGTCCTCTGGCGTGTATGAATGCATGACGATTTATTAATTCTAGATGTGAAGGAACGTGGCAATATGGCTGAAAAAGTATATGAGATTACGTTAGGCAAGATCCGTGAACTCCAAGAAGAACTTGAACGACGCAAAACGACGACAGCAGCTGAGATCTCCGAACGTCTGAAAGAGGCCCGCGCGTTAGGTGATCTTTCAGAAAATGCCGAATACGACGCTGCCAAAGAGGCACAAGCGAACAATGAAGTCGCGATCATGGAGATCGAAGCGATTTTGAAGAACGCGAAGGTCATCGACGCAAAGGATATCAGCCGCACGCGTGTCTCTCTTGGCGGCAAAGTGATGCTCCGACGCGAAGACACTGGCGAAGAAGATGAGTTTATGATTGTCTCGGAGAAAGAAGAAGACATTTTCAAAAATAAAATATCGAGTGATTCTCCAGTCGGTCAAGCGTTGTTGGGACGTAAAAAAGGTGATCAGATTGAGGTCACAGCACCCGCAGGCATTTTCAAATACACTATTTTGAAAATTTCAAAGTCAGAGGATAACGATCGGATAGTGTAAGTTAAGAATTAAGAGCAAAAAGCTACAAAGACGGTTGTCGAAGAAAGCCAAGGGATGCCATGTCAAAGAATGACGCGAATACATCAACGGAGAATCTTCCGGAACAAATGCAGTTTCGACGCGACAAGTTGGGCGCGTTAAGAGAATCCGGCGAAAACCCATATCTTATTACGACGTGCAGGGTGACTGCTCACGCAAGAGAAATTGTAGACAATTTTGAACAATTTGAAGAACAAGAGGTCACAGTTGCCGGTCGATTGATGGCGCGGCGCGGCATGGGCAAAGTTTCTTTTGCTGACCTTTCTGACAAGACAGGCACAATTCAGATTTTTAGCAAACAGGATCAGTTGGGAGAGACATCTTATGATGCATGGAAAGGGCTCGATGTCGGTGATCTAGTCGCGGTAAAGGGGCAAGTTTTCAAGACGCGTACCGGAGAGATCTCCATTCGTAATAGCGAGTGGCAGCTCCACGCAAAGGCGCTTCGCCCTCTTCCTGAAAAATTCCACGGTTTGCGTGATACCGACATGCGTTACCGAAAACGCTATCTCGATCTTATGACGAATACGGATGTTCGAGAGACGTTTATTGATCGGAGCCGAATCATTCGTTGTATACGCAAGACCCTTGATGACCTCGGTTTCCTTGAGGTTGAAACACCACTCTTGAATAATATTCCCGGGGGAGCTGCAGCACGTCCGTTTATTACACATCATCAGGCGCTGGATCTTCATCTTTATCTACGCATTTCTCCCGAATTGTATCTGAAGCGTTTGATTGTTGGCGGGCTGGAGCGTGTTTATGAGATTGGTCGCAATTTCCGCAATGAAGGCATGAGCACGAAACACAATCCGGAATTTACGATGATGGAGCTTTACCAAGCGTATACGGATTATCACGGCATGATGGAGATTACGGAAAAACTCGTCAGTGAGGCTTGCCTTCACGTCAAGGGTACGTTGTCAATCACATATCAAGGTACACCGCTTTCACTTGAACCGCCTTTTAAGCGGATTACCATGATCGAGGCTGTAAAGCAAGCGACGGGAATTAATTTTGCTTCGTTTATGGGCTCGGATGAAGAAGCAAAAAAGCATACTAAAGAGTTGGAACTCAAGAGCCGTACAACGTTGACGAAGTGGGGCGACATCCTTAACGCCTGTTTTGAAACATACGTAGAAGACAAAATAACGCAACCGACATTTGTGATCGATTATCCGATTGAAGACTCGCCGCTTGCCAAAGTTAAACCCGGAACGGACGGACGTCTTACAGAGCGCTTTGAGCTCTTTATTGACGGTCGCGAATACGGGAACGCTTATACCGAACTCAATGATCCTGACGATCAGCGACGGCGATTTGAACATCAGCGTGCGATGCGCGAAGCCGGTGACGAAGAGGCGCAGTTGCCGGACGAGGATTTTGTCGAGGCACTTGAATACGGCATGCCGCCGACGGGCGGTCTCGGCATTGGTATTGATCGCCTCGTCATGCTGTTGACCGACAGTCCTTCCATCCGCGATGTTTTGCTCTTCCCCACGATGAAGCCGTTGGGATTTTAATTGCTGAAAGAGTCCGCTGAAAGACCATCAAACATTTGATATCCAGTGTATTGAGAGGTCTGTTAATCTTGAGTGATACCAAGCTTTCCAAAGGCTTATTGAAACAGCCACCATCATTGCCTCCAAAGCAACCGATATCGTTTGGAAGTTTGGCTTTGCAAGCGTCTTTGAAATGCTGCTGTATTTGTTAGGCAATAGTGTGTTGCTGATAGCCTATTTGATAGCATTTGCATTATATTTCAAAGAAAAAAACGCGAGAAGATCATTGATTTTGGCTGTGTTGCCTGCGTGCATTTTTCTGCTGAGTGGCCTTGTGTTAAGACATTGGTTGCTTGTAGGCTTTACTGTTCTATTCGCAACAGGACATATTTATGTTACGAAAAAGAATATAGAAGCTGAACGGTAGGAATATTGATATTGCTGTCTGTTGTGGAGGTTGGCTGATATGCCTATTGGCGTCATTGTGAATGTATTGTCTGTCGTAACAGGTGGCCTTATTGGCTCTGTTGTAGGAAACAAATTATCTGAAGATCTGAAAAGAACAATGACTTTAGTTTTTGGCTTGTGTGCCATGAGTATGGGCATTGCTTCAATTGTCGTGATGAAGAACATGCCGGCTGTTGTGCTGGCGATTATCTTCGGCACGCTGATCGGTCGAGTTTTGAAAATCAATCTTTCCATTCAAAAACTTACCGGGTACGTGCTTGAAAGACTGATGAAACATCAGGATAGGGAAGCTGACGAGCTGATGTTAACGGCGGTGGTGCTTTTTTGCGCCAGCGGGACAGGCATTTGCGGTTCTCTTGAATCAGGTATGACCGGCGATCATAGCTTGTTGATTGTGAAGGCAGTTCTTGATTTTTTCACTGCCATGATATTTGCCTCTCAGCTCGGTAAGGCAACAGCACTGATCGCCATACCTCAATTGATGATTATGATGTTTCTTTTTCTGTTGTCAAAATTAATCGTTCCGTTGACAACGGATATTATGATTGCAGATTTTAAGGCCTGCGCCGGGTTTATCTTGATGGGCACAGGTTTCCGGATGATGGATCTCAAGCCGTTTCCTACGGCGGATATGATTCCTGCTTTAATCTTAGTGATGCCGATTAGTTATGTATGGGTTACATGGATTTTGCCACTGATAGGTTAGGACGGCCTCAGTTCTTCACTATCGTTTAGTTTTTCTAATTCACTTTCCAGTTCAGTTTTACATCTCACTTTTCTGAATATAGCTTGTCATGCATCTATGTGTTTTTGCTCTGAATGTAAGAGTTGTCCGGACGTCTTGCACGCCTCGCGTCCAGTATGCTTTTTCGTTCAGCCGCTATGACAGTTGTGCTTGTAAAAGTGATGTTTACACGTTGTTTGCTATATTGCTAGTTAATGTGCATAGACGACAACGGATAAGTGAATTTTTCATGTATAATGTATCGGGATTGTCAACACGGCACCTCTTTATTTAACACGATTCAACCAGAAAGGATGCTTAGATGAACGGTTATTTCGTACTTCCTCATGCTAAAAATGAGCCGATCCAAGATTATTCACCGGGTACGCCTGCGCGCGCTGCTCTAAAGGCTGAGCTTAAGCGCCAGTCGAAAATTACGGTCGATATTCCTCTGATCATTGGCGGCAAGAGGATTGAGACGGGGCACGTAAAAAACGTGGTGATGCCCCACGATCATGGA
>JGI24710J26742_10000391_pt1 | contig 40197 bp, 36 predicted proteins | sample BioPla2DNA2_FD_26742 | JGI IMG/M metagenome (IMG submission 26742)
TTACCTGAAAAAATATGACGGTTTCAAAGGAAAAATAGCGGCAATATCGCCCTGTATCGGAAAAACCGATGAATTCGGCAGGGATGATACGATCGATTACAATGTTACATTTACGAAACTTATGGAAGTATACAATGCTGCGGGGTATGATCCTGGTGCAGAGACAGGATTTGACTCTCCTGAAAGCCTTGTCGGATACTGGTATCCGACTCCGGGTGGTCTGAAGGAGTCAGTGGAGCAGATCTTCGGAAGGAAATATCACATAAGAAGGATAGAAGGACCGCAGCTCGCCCAGGAATATCTGAAAGAAATCAGTCAGTCACCCAACGTCATACCTCTGGTCATAGACATATTGAATTGTTCGGAAGGCTGTCTGTCAGGCACCGGTACCGAAGCCGGGATACCGCATGATTTCAAGGATAGGGCTTTGTTTGAGAAGGCTGGCGAAGAGAAGGGCAAGGTGCTGTCCAACAGGAAGCGCCAGCTTAAAAAACTGGTTAAGCATTTTGACAAAACTCTAAAAATGGAAGATTTCATCTATACATATACAATGCGGAAGGATGACGCCGTCATAACTGAGCAGGATATTGAATCTGCCTTTGAAGCTCTCCTGAAGTTCAATGAAGAGGAAAGAACTGTGGACTGTGCAGCCTGCGGATACGAATCGTGCCATCAGATGGCTGAAGCAGTATTCCTCGGCTATAACTTCCCGGACAATTGCATTCACTATTCCAAGAAAATGCTGGAAAAATCCCATGATGAGATTTCATTGGAGAAGAGGAAAACGGAGCAGCTTCTGGCCAAAGCCAATGACATGACAGACAAACAGTCTGAGTTCATTTCAAAGCTCCACAGTGAAGTCGAAACCGTGGATCAGATAATAGGTGAACTGGTCCAGGTATATACGAATATCGTCAATGACATCACTAATATCAATGAACAGATGATCGATGTGGAGTCTCTGTCACGTAGCGGAGTAATGAGTACAGACGAATTGAACAGCAGGTTCGATCAATTCTTCAAAATGTCTGAATCTATAAGAAATATTTCAGAACAGACACATATGCTATCGCTGAATGCATCGATCGAAGCTGCAAGAGCTGGTGAATATGGCAAGGGATTCCTGGTGGTGGCCGAAGAAGTGAGGAAGCTTGCCGATGATGCGAAAACCGCTGTGGCCGGAACTCAGGACAGTAATAATGTTATTGAAGAAGACATTCGGAAAATCAATGATCTGNTCAGCAAACTGGAAAGTGTAGTAGTGGTGGTGAATGAAAATATCCAGAATGTGCTTGCTGCGTCTGAGGAAGCCAGTGCATCCATGCATCAGATACAGGACACCATAGAAAAGATCGTCAGTTCCGCAGAAGAAATGTCATCCGCTGCCGGATCTGAATACTGACCAGGCGGCCTGTGGATAACGAATCATGATTGATGGATTATGCTGATAATTTAACTTCGACATTTTGGACCGCAGACTGGATCCTGCCTTGGATCAAAAGACAGGATCCGGTTTTCTGAACAAGCCACAAAGTGACAAATTCACGGTGTTGACAAAGATACAGGCATATAGTAGAATATACTACGTCGCTTTATTATACGGAGAGATGGTCGAGCTGGTTTAAGGCACCGGTCTTGAAAACCGGCGTAGTCGTGAGGCTACCGTGAGTTCGAATCTCACTCTCTCCGCCACGACAAAAACAAGGGGTAAAGAATGAGAGGGCATATGCTTTCCTCTCATGATTTGCCTCATAAACAGAATAAAGACTGACCGGATATAGCATATAGATATGGAGAAGTACCCAAGTAGGTTGAAGGGGACGGTTTGCTAAACCGTTAGTAGGGGTTACCCTAGCCCGGGTTCGAATCCCGGCTTCTCCGCCATACGAACCGCTTTCAGAGATTGTACTGAAGGCGGTTTTTATTGTCATTCAAAGAGTTTCCCGAAAAATTTATTGTGGAAGCATCCACATATACTTTGTTACTGCAATTATAAGAATGTGCTCGTCAATGACCAATACTTACAGAGATTATTCTGAGGTGTGCCTGATGTTTGCATGCGGCATATGTGATACAATTATATAGTATAGGTGTCAGCAGGTGTCATATTTGAGTATAAAGTTTGACATTTGGATGGATAGAGGAGATGCTGATGCTCTTGATACATTTGCAAGAGAGAGAGGGATGACGCGATCAGCTGAGTCAAGGTATATTATTATGGATTATCTTAAGAATAAAGCCCCGTATAATATTAAAGAAGATCCTCAGGTAATGGAACTAAGAGAAGCTGTAATATCTTTTAATATATTTCCGGCTAAACAAATCAAGATGCCTGAAAGCAGTCTGCAGTGATGAGTGGTTCGGAAAATTTGGAACGGGCAAGTGAGGGAAGGTGAGGCTTTTGGAGAATAAAGCAATCGATGGCCGCACATTGAATATCGTCGGTATGATAATCTTCATACTTGTATTTATTGTCGACAGGTTCATTTACAAATTGCCATCTTCCATATATATCATTATTTTGCTGATTGTGATAGTCTTCATGTTTTCAGGTATATGGATCAAAAAGCAGGAAATAAACAAGGGGAAGTAAGACCGCTCTGGTTGATGGATCATTCATAATATGTTAGAATTACAACGTTCCGGGTATTTGTACAAGCCCGGCAGCATGCGGATTTTGAAGGGAAACATATATGATTTTTTCATCATACACTTTTATTTTTATTTTTTTGCCGATAGTTTTCACTGTATATTTTCTGGCCCAGAGATTTGCAGGTGACAAGCCGGCAAAAATCTGGCTCGTTGCGGCATCACTCTATTTCTATGCTCACGGCAACATTCTGTTTCTGCCCCTGCTGGCCGGGACCCTGGTTTTCAACTACGCCGTCATAAAGCTGCTCAGGAAAAACCGGGAGAATCGGGTTGTGGCGGTGTTGCTGACTGCTCTTGCAGTTTTGGAGAACCTGGGACTTCTTTTCTATTTCAAGTATATGAATTTTTTTATTACCAATGTGAACTATGTATTCGGAACCAACTATATCCTGTACAATATAGTGCTGCCTATCGGCATATCCTTCTATACATTCCAGATACTGGCCCATGTCATCGATACATACAGGGGAGAAGGAAGTGACAGTACATTCCTTGAGTTTTCCGTGTTTGTGACTTTTTTCCCTCAGTTGATAGTGGGTCCCATAGTCCGCCATGATTATATGATGGAGCAGATCCGCTCTGAAAAGATCAGGCGGATCGACACTGCCAATATAATGCGGGGTATCATGTATTTTAGTGTCGGGTGTGCAAAGAAGATACTGATCGCGGACCCGCTGATAACTCATGCACAGACTTTTTACAATGTCATGGGGAATGGCAATTTTTTTGAAGCCTGGGGTGCTGTTTTTGCATATACCTTTGCATACTATTTCGATTTTTCAGGCTATATAGACATGGCACTGGGTTTGGGAATGTTTTTTAATATAAGGCTTCCGGAGAACTTCAATTCACCATATAAGGCGCGCAATTTCGCAGACTTCTGGAGGCGTTGGAATATTACTGTCTCCAACTTCTTCTATGACTATATATTCAGGAGGATCTTCAGGTTCGGAGACGGAGTGCCGAAACTCGTGCTGGCGACGATGATCACATTCATCGTGTCCGGTCTGTGGCATGGTGCCAGCTGGCATTTTGTTTTCTGGGGTGTCGCAAACGGGATGCTCGTGAGCCTGGCCAATATCATGACGCTGAAAAGGAGAAAGCTGCCTTTCCCGCTGGCATGGGCGCTCACATTCTTTTTTGTCCTTGTGACAAGAGTGCTGTTCGATGCAAATGGGATGACGCAGGCGTTTAATGTTTACAGATCCATGTTCGACATCAGGCCTGCGCTGAGCGGGTTCAGGGTATTTCTGAACTCGGGCCTGATGTACATAAGCCAGAATCTGTATGAGATATTTTTGATCATTGCAGGTGCGTGCATATGTTTCGCACCAAATACCCGGGAGATGTTTTCGGAATCCAGGCCCAGATGGTACCATGCTGTGTTTGCCGGGGCGCTGTTTACAATGTCGCTGTTTTTCATGGGAAGGGTGTCGAATTTCCTGTACTTCCAGTTTTGATAGCCGATGCACATGCCGGGCATGATTTTATTAAGGATGAGATGACGATGAGCTTCAAAAAATGGATCGCTGTTTTCATATCGACAGTTATCTTAGTGGGTGCACTGACAGCCGGATTCAATGCACTTGTGGATCCTTTCGGTATTTTCGGGGATGTGCTTTTTGACTGGTATGCCTACGATATGACGCAAAATCCGAGAGTTGCAAAAATCGCGTATCTGGACAGGCACCACGAAAAATATGACTCGTACATAATTGGCTGTTCAAAAACCAGCTCATATTCGACTGAAGCCCTCAACGAATATTATGGAGGAGCCAGCTTTTACAACATGCTGATGTACGGCGGTGATATGTATGATATCGAGATGACCGCCAGGTATATACTCGAAAATTATTCGCCCAAAAACATAGTAGTGAATATGGGTCTTGAGGAAACTGTGAGGTATGATACAGAGGCAGATGATATGAAGGCCAACCTCCATGCAAAGGTGGACGGCTCATCGCTGCTGCTGTTTTACGGCAAGTATCTTTTTGCAAACCCATCCTATGCTGTTGACAAGATAGCTGCCTGGATATCAGATGAATATCTGGTCAATGAAAATGATGTGTTCATCCCTGAAACAGGTGCGTACGACAAGTCTGTCAGGGATGTGGAAAGGATCAGCGGTCTGAAGCAGTATCTTGAAACATATCCGGCCTTCCGGACCGTTTTGAAGAAGGAGTCGCTGGATGCCATGGATGAATGCCTTGATTCGATCCGGAGCATAAGAGACATGTGTGATGAGAAGGGCGTTTCCTTCATGCTGATCATATCTCCGATATATCACACGGAGATGGATATGTACGATAAAGCTCAGCTGGCGGAATTCCTTACCCGTCTGTCACAGATAACTCCCTACTGGGACTTCTCCGGATATAANNCGGTCAGCTTCGAGCCAAGGTATTTCTATGACCCGTACCATTTCAGGAATGCAGTCGGCGATATGGCACTGGCAAGGATATTCGGGGACGACAGCAAATATGTACCTGAAGGTTTTGGCAGGTATGTCGACGAGGATAATATAGACACTCATCTGGCTGGATATTTCAGCGGAGCGGTTGCAGGAACCGACAGCGCAGGCACTGGGCCGGCAGCAGGGTATCCGGACATAGATGATCATACCTGCAGGGTCCCGATACTGATGTACCATCATCTCGATGATGAGGTGACCAACAGTTCTGTGATTACTCCCGAAAGATTTGAGGAGCATCTGGCTGCATTGAAGGATGCCGGATTTAATGCCATCACGCTGCATCAGCTGGCTGCCTATGTGGAAAAAGGTGAAGAGTTGCCGGATAATCCGGTGGTGATCACCTTCGATGACGGCTACAGCAGCAATTATGAACTGGCCTATCCGCTTCTGAAAAAATATGATATGGCCGCGACCATCAATGTGATCGGCGTGTCAGTGGGCGCTGNGANCTACAAGGATACAGGTGTGCCGATAACGCCCCATTTTTCATTCGAAGAAGCGCGGGAAATGCTGCAGAGCGGACTGATAGACATACAGAGCCACAGCTATGATATGCACAACAGCGAGCAACTGGACGAGGATTACCGGCAGGGTGTCTTTATGAAGGCCGGCGAAAGTGAAGAAGAATACATTTCCGCTTTCCGCAGCGATTTTGAAAGATCGAGGCGGGAGATTGAAGAGAATACGGAGGCCAAAGTCATTGCATATGCCTATCCCAATGGCTTCTATACAACTTTGAGCGAAGTTCTCCTGGGTGAGATGGGAGTGAAGATCACTTTTACCATCGAGGAAGGCATGAATACTGTTATCAAGGGNTTGCCGCAGAGCCTGAGAGCGATGAAACGGTACAGGGCTGGTGAGGATATTTCAGGCAGCGAGCTTGTGGAGAGGATCAGGGCGGATATTACGGAGTGATCGGTCGAAAGGTATGGAAGTGTTGTTGGAGTATCCATAGAGTGTTTATTTAAGTGAAAAATTTCNGCGGACTATGGTAAAATAATGTACTGGAGATGTATACGGATCCTGGCCGTATCATGGCCGCGGGCCTGATGATAAAGCTGTTTTGAGAAAACATGCTGTGAAATGTGAATACTTTATGAGATAGTATTAGATAACTTATGAAAAACAATTTGGAGATAGTTGGATTTTTTCAGGCAGGGTGATCGATATGGATACGAGAGAAAAAATAGTGGAATTCTTCAAGAGCCGCGGAAAGGCAGACGATCTGGCATATGATACTGATCTGTTCAAGGGCGGGTACATCAACTCGCTGTTTGCTCTTGAAATGGTACTGTTTCTGGAGGAGACATTTAAGATAAAGATAAAGAACAAAGAGATCAGTGAAAAGAATTTCAGGACCATTGACAGCATAGCGGGTGTTGTGGAGAGATCCTTGCAGTCCGGCAGATGACAGCTGGTCACTGCGGCTGTTTCATCGTTTGGAAGGATATGCTGTCATAACGTTGAACATATGATGCTGCAGATATGTCCGGGGAACAGAAGGTGATACTGGTATGTCAAAAAAAATAAAGTGCCTGGTGTGGGATCTGGACAACACGCTTTGGGACGGGATACTGCTGGAAGACGGAGATGTAGTGCTCAGGGAAGGCATTACGGATATTCTGAAGGAGCTTGACAGGCGCGGGATACTGCTTTCCATCGCCAGCAAGAACAACAGGGAGGATGCACTGGAGAAGCTCCGGGAGTTTGGTATCGATGAATATTTTATATACCCGCAGATAGGATGGGGCAGCAAAGCAGACTCCATTTCGGAGATCGCTGCATCTCTCAATATCAGCACGGATACATTCGCGTTCATAGACGATCAGCCCTCGGAGAGGGAAGAAGTGAAGTTTGTGCTGCCTGAGGTCATGACCATTGATGCGGCTGAATACAAAAACCTGCTGCAGATGGAAAGGTTTATACCCAGGTTCATCACCGAGGATTCCAGGATGCGCAGGAAAATGTACCAGGCTGACCTGGAAAGAAAAAATGTGGAAAGCAGTTTCAAAGGTTCCAGCGAGGAGTTTCTGGCCACCCTCGGCATGGAGCTTACAGTGGCTCCTGTGATGAAGGGCGATCTTGAGAGGGTCGAAGAGCTTACAGTGCGCACCAACCAGCTCAATTCAACAGGTGTGACCTACAGCTTCGAAGAGCTCGGAAACTTTATCACTTCGAAAAACCACATATTTCTGATTGCTGAATTGAAGGACAAGTTCGGGCCTTACGGGAAAATAGGGCTGGTCCTGCTTGAAGAGACAGAGGATGAACTGAGGATAAAGCTTCTGCTGATGTCATGTCGCGTAATGACGAGGGGTATAGGTTCCGCACTTCTGGTGCACGTCATCAGGCTGGCTTCTGAGAGAGACAAGAGGCTGGTCGCAGATTTTATCGATACCGGCAGGAACAGGGTAATGTATATCACGTACAAGCTTATGGGTTTTGAAGAGGCCGGGACAGATGAAAGCTCAGAAGGTGGAGACATGATCGAGCTTGTGTACAGGGGAAGCGGAGAGAAGCAATATCCTTCATATCTGAAGTTCATTGTCAAATGAAACAGCACATGCTGACTGCTTCCTGAGATCTCTAACTCAGTCTTGACAGTTTGTTCAGTATAGTGAANAAAACCACNGTTAAATTCGAAATGCTCGACAGCAATATCTGTGGCTTGTGCAGGTTTTTATCAAAGCCTGCACTGCCTTTTTTCGCCTTGTTGATGATAAAATGCACCTGAAACACTATGGCCAGTGAAGCTATAGCTTTCAGCAGGATTGTCTCAAGGAAGAACGCACAATAGATTATGAAAACGATAACGNCCATGTTGATGACAACACTCAGGCCGTCACCGAATTTTCTGATATCGATGTCGATCAACTCCTCCAGATCGCTTTCCAACTCCTCGTCCAGTTCGTGCTGCTGGAAACTGTTGAGCATCAGAAGAGTGTATATGCTTTTGACTGCTGCCAGTGTAATCAGTGCCGCTGTGACCCCGAAAAAAATATTGTGGTTCGTTGACAGCGCGATCACCGGGAATGCCAGTACTGCCAGGAATATCAGAACACTGCCCTTGGATTGCATTTTGCACCCCTGATTATCATACTGTTTTGTGAATATCTCTATTTCAAACTATTATACAATAAAAAATCATATTCAGATACAAAAAGTTTATGTCATTGCATTTCAACACAGGCGTATTTTCGCTGCAGCCCCCGTCGTGGAATAATACACAGGCAAAAAAGTAATGCTAATCAATGTTGTTCCACAAATCGAATACAAGGAGGATGACAAATGTCAAAAACCGTAGTCGGTATTTTTGAAACACAGGATCATGCCGAAGTGGCTGCACGCCGTATCAAGGAACAGGGTCTGCGGACAGATGATATTTCCATCGTTGCAAAACAGGGAGACAGCGGGGATCCTTATGATGCCGGGGCAGCAGCAGACAGAGCCGGTGCCGGAGGGGCGGATGGGAACGCCGGTTTTGGCATCGGCCCTGTAACAATGGGCGGAGGGACCGGTGCAAATCCACGGATGGGTGGCCGCTCTGCTCCGAATGACAATATTTCGGATGGTGTTATATCAGGAGGTCTGCTGGGCGGTCTTGCAGGACTGTTGATAGGAGCGGGAAGCATGATCGTACCCGGACTTGGCATAATCGCCGCCGCCGGCCCTGTCGCAGGACTGCTTTCAGGTGCTGTCACCGGCGGAATCGTGGGCGGACTTATCGACCTTGGGATACCGGAAAGGGAAAGCAGACAGTATGAAAGCGATATCAGACAGGGAAAGGTTTTATTCAGCATGAAAACTGACGAGGATAAGGTGAGCCGCGTCACGGAGATCCTCAGAAACAGCGGAGCCAGCAACGTACAGGTTTACTGATCTGNTGTACCGCCGGATGATCCGGTATCATCCGAGCTACCATCGGATNTCTCCTGAATATCCGGATCATCACCCGGGGTTTTCGAATTATCNGGGTCGACATNGGTTGCCCCCGGGTTATCGGAGTCGTNTCCGCCAGCCCCGGTATCAACAGGCTCAGTGTCCGATGCCCCGGTTGTATCCGGATCGGCGTCGGACGCTGCGGCGGTATCCGGTTTATTGCCGGATGGCTCCTGTGTCTCCGGCGTATCAGNGTCAGCCGGTTTTGCTGTATCAGTCTTATTTGCCATCTGAGCAGCCAGACCCGGGGTGAGAGTACCGTCAGGCTGCCGTATGCCGACAAGGAATTCCTCGTTGCATGCATTGTAGCGGCTTGTGTGCAGCTTTGTCTGAGATATGACCTTATCGCCGACCTTGACTGTTTTGTATGTTTCGACAACGAATCCATCGGTACCGTACTGACTTTTTTTCACTGTCCCCACAGGAAGCGTCGGATCGTCCACATATTTCGTCACGTATGGTGTACGGCTCAGGGTCTTTGTGCTGATAACAACAGATTTGTCCGGGTTTGTACAGGTCCCCATGAATACGACATGGACCTGATTCTTTTCCACCCACGAAAGAATTTTGATGGGCCAGCCTGTATTGTTGATGAAGCGCAGATCCGTACCACCATAGTATGCTGTGGCATCCAGTCCCAGAGGCACATAATTGACTATGAAGGAATGGTTTTTTCTTTCGACTACTTCAAGATCTGACAACAGCACGGCATTATACAGTGTGCTGGATGCCTGGCAGATCCCTCCACCCATGCCCTCTTCGACACGTCCGTTTATGTAGATCATGGCGGTCTTATAGCCTGTCTTCGCATTTCTTGAGCCTACGACTTCATTGAAGGAAAACTCCTCGTCGGGCATGAGTATGTAGTTGTGGTATTTGCTGGACGCCAGAGCTATATTGTGCATCCTGTTTTTCTCATTCTGTGTCCTGGTCTGGAATGATGTGCTGTAGCTTGCGAGCTCATCCCTGAACAGCATCGAAGAAGCCGCATCTGAAGTGATTTCAGGCATGGAATAGGTAACTGGCAGCTTGCGCTCCGTATTTTCTGTTTTATTATGCTCACTGATTATCTGCTCCAATTCGGCCTTGTCGATCTGTCTGCCTGTTTTATGCGGTACCAGGACCAAGGTGCCGTTTTCCATTTTATAATAGGCATCTGCCGGGTCAGAGATTATCCTGTTGTACACTTCGCCGGCATCGAACCGGGTCGTCTCCGTTATGATCACATTGGGTCTGATGACCCCGCCCCGGCCCTCTTTTATGTTCTGGATGACAAGCGACTTCACTTCTTCCCTGTCGACAGCCTCCCCATGCCTTCCGGACCTGATTACGACGCTTTCGTCGGAAATAAGCAGTATGCCTTCCCTGACCTGCTGGAAAGCCAGGACAGAGAATTTATTGACGAAATCGTCTATTTTGCTTTCATCAAAGCTCTGAGGCACATCGACCACGATCCCGCTGATGGCGGCCCTGGCGATATCGTACAGGCGATCGAACACAGTTCCGCTGCGGCCTATGGAAAATGCCCATCCGGCAGCGGCGTCAATGTCATATACGACCCCCAGGTCCGGGTATGACGCTTTCAGTTCCGCCAGATCCGTTTTCAAAGTAACGTCGAGACCGGAGGCAGGGACAGTGTACCTTGTTTCCAGAAGGCTGAGCATCTCTTCCCTGCTCATACCCGACACATCGAGCCCTCCTATATGCACACCCTTGTACGTGCTGTCATGCTGAAGGATGACATATGCGGACACGCCTGCTGAAACCAGCATGACGGCGGTAAAAACGAGCAGAATGATCATCAGTTTCGATCTCTTTTTTTGGGGGGAAAGGTTGGTTGTAACTTCGGTTTTCATATATCCAACACCTTTGAGAATGTTATTCATCGGAGGCTTATAATATTACTATATATCAGACTCTTTTATTATCGCAATTGTTTCATAGGAACGCAATATGTTAAATTTTTATTACTGAAGATGCAATTTTTCAATACAAGTGTAGAAATAGATTGAAAAAAGATATAGTATAAGAGATAGGGAGTGGAATAGAGAAAAACGGTATGGCGATGAACGTTATGTTGTGATTTTGAGGGGATACTATCCGATGAATGTATTTAATGAGGCTGAATTCAATGATATATGCAAAAGACTGGGCGCTGACGGTATTATCAGAGATGTGACCATAAGGTATGCCAGACCCGGCTACTTTAACAGGATAAGGAATGCCGTCAGATACGACAGGAGAGGTGAGGTTGTGTTCTGTGTCATAAGACCTGGCGGGAGAGTCATCATGACCAGGCGCAGCGACTATCCTGAAAACATCTACAGGATCCCCACAGGCGGGATCGGCTCTGATGAAGATGTGGCAGATGCCGTCTTCAGGGAGGTCAGGGAAGAACTCGGTCTCGAAGTCAGGATACGGGCATTTGCAGGTGTTCTCAGGATAAGATTCCAGTACAGGAACGAGAGTGTCATGTTCTATTCGTACATATTCATACTGGACGAGGTCGGCGGTCGGCTGCTTGCTGATGCCAGCGACGATGAGATAAGTGAAATAAAGGAAGTGGATCTGGAGGAGTTCGGTCATCTGGTCCGGGCACTTGACAACATCAAAGGCAGGTGGCAGGATTGGGGGAAATTCCGATACATTTCTTCAAATGCCGCATTAGATTATTTGAAGCATAAGAGTATATAATCGTCGAACTGTGCCTATACTTATAGCAAAAGGNAATTTTTGCAAGAAGGTGCAGATGATGGGTACTCAATTGGTCAAGTACGGACCGGAAAAGGGTGTTAAGGCGAAAAGTCTGAGGAAGCCGGTGCTCCGGCGATCCAGGGCATATTGCGCACTGACCGGTGATGAACTGCAGATAATTGACGCGGCTTTGCAGGCAAAGGAGGAGTGGCTGGCAGCAGGGATCAACTTCGAGCAGGTCACGGACGAGCTTCTGGTGGATTACTACATATACAGGATGAAGGCCTGCGAATCGAAGTATACCTATTTTCTCAGGCTTGCCAAGGAAAAAGGTCTTACGCACTACTTTTGAAAACACAAGTCATATCAAGCAGACTGTACAAGTATAAATAAATATACGCGAAACAGAAAGCAGGTCTTCGCCGGACGGGGATACGGAAATGGATTTTGGAGTTGTTCTGGCTTATGTGGCGGGCATCATAGTGGTGCTTGTTCTGGTCAAAGTATTCACGAAACCTTTGAGAGTGGTAATGAGGCTGGTCCTCAATGCGGTGCTCGGTGCGCTGGCATTGCTTCTGGCCAACTGGATAGGCGGAATGTTTGGATTCCATATCGCATTCAACGTCTATACTGCTTTTATAGTTGGCACTCTCGGCATACCGGGATTCGTCCTGCTCGTCATTCTAAAGCTCCTGTTCGGTATCGTTTAGAAAATCAGTTAAAAGCACTTCACAAAAGCCCTTCAGAATGTTAAAATAGTATCAGACGTGCAGTTTAATTTTGTATACAATATACAATATTGAGCCATGCAATACATGATTAACCCCGGAGCATCTTGTGCTGTGGATTTCTGTCAAATGACCGGAGTTGACGTTGAAGTTACATCAGCATCTTGAAATATAAGGGGAAAAGTAAAGGGGAGATAAAAATGGGTAAAAACATGAAAACGATGGACGGAAATACCGCTGCGGCTTATGTTGCATACGCTTTTACCGATGTAGCGGGCATCTATCCTATTACTCCATCGTCTGTCATGGCTGAGCTTGTTGACGAGTGGTCAGCCAATGGCAGGAAGAATATTTTCGGCCAGCAGGTAAGGGTCGTTGAAATGCAGTCTGAGGCCGGAGCAGCAGGGGTAGTACATGGTTCCCTGACAGCAGGTGCTTTGACAACAACATTCACCGCATCTCAGGGATTGCTGCTCATGATACCGAATATCTACAAAATCGCCGGTGAGCTTTTGCCGGGAGTTTTCCACGTGAGTGCCAGAGCAGTNGCCAGCCATGCACTGTCCATATTCGGTGACCACTCCGACGTTATGGCATGCCGCCAGACTGGTGCAGCACTNNTGGCTGAAGGAAGCGTGCAGGAGGTAATGGATCTTGCTCCCGTGGCGCACTTGAGTGCAATAAAGGGCAGAGTTCCCTTCATCAACTTCTTTGATGGATTCAGAACATCCCATGAGATCCAGAAGATCGAAGTTCTCGAATATGATGACCTGGCGAAGCTGGTGGATCATGATGCTGTCAGTGAGTTCAGAAAGAGAGCTCTCAATCCTGAGCGCCCTGCGGTAAGGGGCACGGCGCAGAATCCGGACATATTCTTCCAGGCCCGTGAGGCTTCAAACGTATACTATGACGCTTTGCCTGAAATAGTTGAGGAATACATGAACAGGATAAATGAGCTCACAGGCAGGAATTACGGACTGTTCAACTACTACGGTGCACCGGATGCGGACAGGATCATCGTCGCAATGGGCTCTGTATGTGAAACCATCGAAGAAACCATAGATTACCTTATGGCAAAGGGAGAAAAGGTCGGTGTCGTAAAGGTACGCCTCTACAGACCGTTCTCAGCCAAACACCTGCTCAGGGCGATCCCGGAAACCGCAAAGAAAATAGCAGTCCTCGACAGGACAAAGGAACCGGGAGCTCTTGGAGAGCCTCTGTATCAGGACGTATGCACTGCTATGTACGAAAACGGCAAGTCGCCGGTCATCGTTGCAGGCCGCTACGGACTGGGCTCAAAGGATACGACGCCTGCACAGATCGTTGCGGTATATGACAATCTTAAGGCTGATGAACCGAAGAACCACTTTACCATAGGTATAGTCGACGACGTTACAAACCTTTCGCTCCCTGCAGGAGAAGAGCTGGATACGGTGCCTGAAGGTACTGTCAGCTGCAAGTTCTGGGGTCTGGGATCCGACGGTACGGTTGGGGCCAACAAGAACTCGATCAAGATCATCGGCGACCATACAGACATGTATGCGCAGGCTTACTTTGCTTATGACTCAAAGAAGTCCGGCGGTGTCACCATCTCGCATCTGAGATTTGGCAAAAAGCCCATCCGCTCCACATATCTCATAAACAAGGCGGATTTCGTGGCATGTCACAATCCTTCATACGTAGACAAGTATGATATGGTAAGCGACCTTAAGGAAAACGGAACATTCCTGCTGAATTGCGGATGGACAGCAGAAGAGCTGAGTGAGAAGCTCCCGGCTGATATGAAGCGCATACTGGCCAGAAGGAACATAAAGCTGTACACCATCGACGGTGTTTCGATAGGCAAGGAAATAGGACTGGGCAGCAGGATCAATATGATAATGCAGGCTGCATTCTTTAAGCTGGCCAATATCATACCCCTCGACGATGCCGTCACGTACATGAAGGATGCTATACAGAAGACTTATGGCAGAAAAGGTGAAAAGATAGTCAACATGAACTACCAGGCAGTGGACAGGGGTATCCAGGAGCTCAAAAAGATCGAGATCCCGGCAGACTGGGCAGATGCAGTTGATGAAGCTGCAGCCTCCAGTGATGTGCCTGAGTTCATCAGCGACATACTCGAGCCTATGAACAGGCAGGAAGGGGACAAGCTGCCGGTCAGTGCATTTGTTGGAAGAGAAGACGGTACATTCCCCTGCGGTACTTCGAGATATGAAAAGAGAGGCATTGCAGTCGACGTTCCCGAATGGCAGATGGATAAGTGTATCCAGTGCAACCAGTGTGCATATGTATGCCCGCATGCCGCTATAAGACCGTTCCTCCTCGATGAGGAAGAGGTTAAAAATGCTCCCGAAGGCTTTGAGTCAAAGAAGGCCATCGGCAAGGGTATGGAGGGACTCAACTTCAGGATCCAGGTATCCGTTCTCGACTGTGCAGGCTGCGGAAGCTGCGCAAATGTATGTCCTTCCAGGGAGAAGGCTCTGTTGATGAAGCCTCTTGAGACCCAGTACGAGCAGGCAGAGAACTGGGAATATGCAATGACCATAAAGCCGAAGAATCCTATGGGACCGAACACGGTCAAGGGCAGCCAGTTCCAGGAGCCGCTGCTTGAGTTCTCAGGAGCTTGTGCAGGCTGCGGTGAGACACCATATGCGAAGCTCATCACCCAGTTGTTCGGCGACAGGATGATGATAGCCAATGCAACAGGCTGTTCCTCGATCTGGGGAGGCAGTGCTCCGTCAATGCCTTACTGTGCCAACAAGGAAGGTCACGGACCATCCTGGGCCAACTCCCTGTTCGAAGACAACGCAGAGTTCGGCTATGGCATGTATCTTGCTGTGAAGCAGATCAGGAGCAAGATCGCCGACAACTGCGCGAAGTTGCTTGAGATGGATATACCTGCAGATGTCAAGGCAGCGCTTGAAGGCTGGCTTGAAAACATGAATGACGGCGATGGCTCCAAAGCAGCATCCGCACAGCTCAAGGACGCGCTGAACTCATATAAGGGCAATGCCAGCGGCGAAGCAAAGGCATTGGTGGATGAGATCCTTGAAAACAGCGAGTTCCTCGTGAAGAAATCCGTCTGGATACTTGGCGGTGACGGATGGGCATATGATATCGGCTTCGGCGGTCTTGACCATGTGCTGGCATCCAATGAAGACATCAATGTCCTCGTATTCGACACCGAGGTGTACTCGAATACCGGTGGACAGTCATCCAAGGCTACTCCGGCCGGAGCCGTGGCTCAGTTCGCTGCAGCGGGCAAGAGGACCAAAAAGAAAGATCTCGGCATGATGGCCATGTCCTATGGATATGTTTATGTTGCACAGGTGGCAATGGGAGCCAGCCAGTCACAGCTCATAAAGGCGATGATCGAAGCAGAGAAGTACGACGGACCTTCGCTGATAATCGCGTACTCACCGTGCATAAACCACGGGATCAGGCTTGGAATGGGCCAGTCGCAGCTTGAAGAAAAGAATGCAGTTGAAGCCGGATACTGGCACTTGTACAGGTACAACCCGACGCTGAAGGAGGAAGGCAAGAATCCGTTCATACTGGATTCCAAAGAGCCGACTGCATCGTACAAGGACTTCATATTGGGCGAGGTCAGGTATTCATCGCTGACAAGGACATTCCCTGAGGCAGCTGAAGACCTGTTCGAGCAGGCCGAGAAGGACGCAAAGGAAAGATACGAGGCATACAAGAGGCTTGCCAATGGCTGAGTGCCGATAAAAACGTGATATAAGCAGTATGCTATGAAACTGCTGGTTGTGGCCGGCGGGTGGTCGTTCTTATACGATCATTCGCCGGTTTTTTTTGGTTTTGATCCCGGGATCACTCCTTTGCTCGCTCTGTTCAGTATTTCCGGGGCAATAATCACTCGTGTACGCTATCGCTGTCTTCTATAAAATATTCCTGAGGCATATAATTCATTGTACTGTTTATATAGCAGCGCTATCAGGNACCATATTCATCTCAAATCGGTTTCATGGAGACAGGGCTGATCACGATGCAGCCGGGAGCAGACGGAGGGAGCGCTATGCAGGGGTTGGAGAGAGAAATAACGCAATACTTCGGGATCGATGTCAAAAGCATTTTTCCATATAAGGATGCATTTATCGCGGTNACAGCGGCGGNCAGAAAGCTTGTCAGAAGGGTTCTGTTTTCGCCTGAAAGACTGAAATTCGTTCACGGGGCAAAGGAGCATCTCGCCAGTAACGGTTTTACCGGTATAGACAGGTACATTGTCTCTCTGTCAGGGGAGCCGGGATTTTGCCATAATGACTGCCTGTATGCCATGACTGATTATAAAGAATGTCGTGAGAGCTGTTTTGACGATGATGAGGATGTGAAAAAGGCTGCAGAGGCTCTGGCGGATCTGCACAGGGCGTCAGCCGGGTACAGGGCTCCTGAAGGCAGCAAGGTACGGGATGACCTGGGAAAGCTTCCGGCATACTTTACGAAGCGCCTCAATGATATAAGGAAAATGAGGAAACAGGCGAAAAGGGGGAAGAGGCGCTTTGATCATGTATTCCAGCGACATGCAGACTATTTCATAAGTATGGGTGAAAATGCACTGCATAGGCTATCCCTGTCAGATTATGAGGGACTTACGGCCAGGGCAGCGGCCGAGAAATCATTTTGCCACCATGATTATACTCACCATAACATATTGGTGGACGGGGGCAGCGTAATCGTCACCAATTTCGATTATTGCTGCTATGAACTCAGGACCTATGACGTGGCGAACCTGATCAGACGAAAAATGCGCAGGTCCGGCTGGGACATCTCAAAAGCAGCAATGATATGCGAGGCCTACAGCAGGATATCGCCTCTCAGTACCGGTGAGATGGAGATAATAAGGATCATGCTGGAGTTCCCTCAGAAATTCTGGAGGGTCGCAAACCGCTATTACAACAGCAGACGCAGCTGGTCAGAAAAAATATTCCTGGGCCGGCTTGAGGAGGTCATAAATGAAACCAGGCCTCTGGAAACATTCCTGAAGGCTTATGACAGGGTATTCCTGTGAGACCTGCGACAAGATATCCCTGAAGGTTTATGGCAGTGTATTTCCGTGAAGGCATTGAACGACTGCTGAGGCGATCGTTCAGAACAACCCTTTGATGGTCCCGCCTTCACTGATATCGATCCGTTCGGCGGCCGGCTGTTTAGGCAGCCCGGGCATTGTCATGATGTCGCCTGTGAGAGCTACNATAAAGCCTGCACCGGCGGACAATCTGATTTCACGGACATTTATTTCAAAATTCTCCGGCCTTCCGAGCATACGGGGATTATCGGACAAAGAATATTGTGTTTTCGCTACACATATGGGCAGATCATCCATACCTATTTCACTGAGCTTTTTGATCATTCTGTCGGCGGATGGCGAGTAAGTCACGCCTGAAGCTCCGTAGATCTCTCTGGCTATGGTNTCTATCTTTTCCTTCACGGGTGCCTTAACATCATANAAGAACCTGAACTGCGATGGAACGGTATCCAGCAGATCCAGCAGCTTTTCTGCCAGTTCTATGCCGCCTTCACCGCCTTTTGCGTAGACTTGGGCAAAGGCTGTGGGTATGCCCATGTCGCTGCATCTTTTCCTGATGTATTCCAATTCTGTCTGAGAGTCTGAACTGAACTGGTTGATCGCTACAAGTACAGGCACNCCGAATTTTCTCAGGTTTTCAATATGTTTTTCAAGATTCGGGAATCCTCTTTCAAGTGCATCGAGGTTTTCCTGTGCAAGATTCTCCCTGGGAACGCCGCCATTGTACCTGAGTGCCCGCACGGTTGCCACGAGTATTGCAGCATCAGGCTTAAGGCCGGCGTATCTGCATTTGATGTCGAAGAACTTCTCAGCCCCCAGATCCGCTCCGAAGCCTGCTTCTGTAACGACATAGTCAGCCAGCTTCAGCGCCAGCTTTGTTGCGCTTATACTGTTGCATCCATGGGCTATGTTGGCGAATGGCCCGCCGTGCATCAGCGCCGGCGAATTTTCAAGAGTCTGGACTATATTGGGCTTTATCGCATCCTTGAGTAAAAGAGCCATGGCACCTTCTGCNCTGAGCTGAGACGCTGTCACAGGTGCTCCTGAATAATCATACCCTATGATTATCTTTCCAAGCCGTTTTTTCAGATCTGNGATGTCTTCCGCAAGACACAGTATAGCCATGATTTCCGAAGCGGCAGTTATAACGAAGCCGTCCTCCCTCGGAGTCCCGTTTGTCCTCCCGCCGAGGCCCACGANTATNTTCCTGAGTGCCCTGTCGTTCATATCCATTGCCCTTTTCCAGACTATCTGCCTGGGGTCTATCCCGAGTTCGTTGCCCTGCTGGATATGGTTGTCTATGAGAGCGGACAGCAGATTGTTCGCTGCTGTGACAGCATGTATGTCACCGGTAAAATGCAGGTTGATATCCTCCATCGGCACTATCTGTGCATAACCGCCGCCGGCGGCTCCGCCTTTTATGCCCATTACGGGGCCCAGAGAAGGCTCCCTGAGACAGATGGCTGCTTTTTTGCCCATAGCTGATAATGCCTGGCCGAGGCCGACTGTGACGGTCGTTTTGCCTTCGCCTGCCGGGGTGGGGTTTATTGCTGTGACCAGGATCAGCTTTCCGTCCTTGTTGTTCCTGACCCTGTACCGGAGACTGTCGGACAGCTTTGCCTTATGATTGCCGTACAGCTCCAGTTCGCCTGCATCGATGCCGAGGGTTGAGGCTATCTTCGTTATCGGTTTCATTTTACACTTCTGAGCGATCTCTATATCCGTGAGCATTGGGTCCAACCTTTCCTTCAGAGTTATACTGCCCTCTATTATACCTCTTCCATTTGCACCAAAACAACAGCAAAACGTGAAAAATGATTATTTAACATATTCACTGTGGTTTACATATTATGAACCAGGAGACCTGTGAGAACAGCCGTACAGGATATCACAGACAATGAGCTGAAGAATGGCAGGTGAGTCAATGAGTGAAATAAAGATCGGTGACATTGTCGCCAGAAAATCCTATGGGTATGATGTGTTTTTCAANGTGGTGGACATATCTGAAAAGGANGGTGAGAGGATACTTACTCTCAAGGGCATCAGCTACAGGATAGAGGCCGATGCGCCGGAATCAGACCTTGAGCTCCAGCCGGAGGGCAAGGTCAGGGAATACAGGGACAGGAGCTGGCGTGAAGCGGAAAGAACTGTGGCAGACAGGATGAACGACATGATGTATTACCGCTATTATGTGCCGAGAAGCAGAGGGTGGCGAAAAAAAGCATATTATAGAGACACCTCAGATGATAAAGCCGGAAGAATAATGAAACCGGGGAAGGTACTGCATTTGGATGGAGATAAGGATTATCTCGGGCATTGCATCGCTGAATACAAAAAACTCGGCATCGAGGTGGTCGGTGAATACGTGCCTGAAAGGGAACAGCCGGCAAAAGTGATCCCGCTCCTTTCGGAGCACAGGCCGGATATCCTCGTGCTGACCGGTCATGACGGCTTTATAAAAGGACAGGACAGCTATAACAGCCTTTCATCGTACAGGACTTCGAAATACTTCATCGAAGCAGTGAAGGAAGCGAGGCGGTTCAACTCCGACATGGACAGCCTGGTCATTTTTGCCGGTGCATGTCAGTCGATGTACANTGAAATAATTAAAGCAGGTGCAAATTTCGCCAGCGCCCCGTTCAGAGATCTGATACATGCCCTGGATCCGGTCAGAGTGTGTCAGAAAATCGCTTTTGCGAGCATCGACACTGTTCTGGATGCGGAGGATGTAATAAATAATACGATAACAGGGAAGACTGGTATAGGCGGCATACAAACAAGAGGGAAATACCGGGAAGGGTTTCCGGCTGAACCAGTGGAGTAATGAAAGCGACTGCTCCTTTGCAGGAAGCATTTATCCATGGGCGGGAAATGTCTCCTTTTGTATCAGGAAACTCTCCTCGTCAGAGAGGAATTCGCTGGTGCATGGCAAATAATGGGATGCGCTCAGGGGATCTTCCCCTCTGATGGCGTATTACTGCATGGTTGGAGAGCATCACCGCACCTTGACAAAAACCATGGATAGACCGGACAAAATTCATGAATTTTTAAAAAGTACTTGACATCAGCAAATCCCCCTTGTTATAATATATACTTTTTTTTGACAAGCTATGTGGTTTGTGATATAATCATTAAAACAGAAGACGAGGTGATCAGATGGCTGAAAAGAGCGACCTTTTTCAAATAAAGAAGAACATTGAAACCTGCATAGGCAAAAGAGTACAGCTGAAAGCCAATAAAGGCAGGAAAAAGGCTTTTATCAAGGAAGGCATCATAGAAAACTCATATCCCAGCATCTTCGTTATCAGGTTTGAAAATGAGTACGAGATGACAAGAAGAGTTTCTTACAGCTATACGGACATCCTGACAAAAGCAGTGGAACTTGTGATTTACAAGGACGACCAGGAAATACTCGTGAGCTGACAGATAGCAAGCAACTACTAAAAGCCTGGGGCCCGATCGGATGATCGGGCTTTTTTGATGCCCGGCGGCTGGTCCGGAACCAGAGCGGCTGGCCTGGAGTNACGACGGTTGGTCCGGAGTCAGGATGGCTGATCCGGAGCCGGGATGCCTGGCCGGAAGCCGGAACGGCAGACTGGAGTCAGGACACCTGCTCCTCAGTCAGGAAGCCTGGTCAAAAAAGGTGTTTATCCAGTCCGCAGCAGCAACCTGCATGCCGGAATCCTGTCTATTTTCCTGTAATAATTAAGAGGCCCTGTCAATATACATTTAGAGAGGATAAACGCATTAGTCATGCGGANGGAGGATTTCAAATGTCTCTGGAACTGGTTGGTGAGCCTGTAAGGATTAATAGAACGATAGGTGAGGATTCCACACAGACCATAGTCGAGAACGATATAATCGTACCTGATACAAAACCGGACATTGCGAGTATACTGCTGCTGGACGGGGATGCCTGGGTCAGCGGGGCGGAGACAGCGGCGGACAGAGTAATCGTGAACGGCTCGGTCAGATATAAAATACTTTATGTTTCTGATGACCCTGAACAGCCGGTGAAAAGCATAACATCCACGTCTGCGTTCCAGTATGTGATGGAAATGCCCGGTACCAGGCAGGATATGCAATGCAGGGCCAAATGCGACATAGAGCATATGGAATATGAAATACTCAACAGCAGGAAGGTCAATGTTAAGGCGGTAGTAAGTCTGACGGGGAAAGTCACGGAAGAAGTTGAGCAATACATAACGAAAGATTTTACGGGATCAGAGGGGATCCAGATCCTGAGGAACGCAGCGACAGTAAATACATTTCTGGGGCAGTGCCAGATGGATTGCAGGATCAGCGACACGCTGGATATACCTGTGGGCAAACCTGCCATCTATGAAATTCTGAGAAACGATATAAAAATCACCGGCAGAGAGTACAGGGCCAGCGATGACAAGATCGTTGTCAGGGGTGACCTGAANATTTCCACCCTATACATCGGTGACAATGAAAACCGGAGCATACAGTTTATGGAGCACGAGATACCGTTTACACAGATGATCGATATTCCGGGCATTGATGAGACCTGCAGCAGCAGCCTCGATATCACGCCGGGAGAAGCCTTCTTTGAAGCGGAGGAAGATGCGGACGGGGAATTGAGACGTCTGCACTGTGACGTGGTCCTGGACATATATGCACAATGCAGCGGCAGGAAAGAAATCAAGCTTGTCGAAGATGCGTACAGTCCTTATTCAAGAGTGGACATCGAGAAAGAAGATCTGGTACTCGATGAACTTGTTTCCGAGAATGAAAGCCAGTGACTGTCAGAGAAAATATTGAGATCGATGAAGATGCGCCGGACATTTTCGAACTTTTCAACGTGCTGGGCAAACTCACNCTTTCCTCCGCNGAGATCACCGATGACCGCATCGTCGTAGAAGGTGTGGCTGTCTGCAATGTACTGTATCTGGCCTCCAGCGAAGGGCAGCCTGTGTACTGCACATATCGGGAAATACCTTTCAGACAGTCCATAGAGGTAAAGGGTGCCAGGGCGGATATGGGCCTTGAAGTGGAGATGGAAATAGAACACTACAGCTACAGCATCGTTACTGCCAGAGAGGTGGAGGTGCGCCTTGTAATAGGCCTGAAAACCAGGGTCGGCAGACAGATTTCCGTTCCTGTGATAGTAAAGGCTTCGGAACAGCCTCCTGATGAAAAGAGGACTGCGGCCAGACCCAGCATAACTCTCTATTTTACACAACCCGGAGACACTCTGTGGAAAATAGCCAAGAGGTATTATACGACGGTCGATGAGATCATAAAAAGCAATGATTTGTACGAAAAGGATCAGATCGAGCCCGGGAGCCAGATAATCATCACCAGAAAGCTGTGACCAGACTGAAAAAACCCTGAGCGCAACTGCGGATAATGTATTTATTTTGCAGGAAATGATTTTTCAAAGTGCCTGAAAACAAGATTTAAGGCACTTTTTATTGTATTGACAATGTTTTTTGTATATAATATACCTTAAACTGTATATGTCGAGGTAACGATGTCTTATATTGAAATACCTGCTTATGCAAAAATCAATCTTTCTCTTGATGTGGTCCGCAAAAGAGAAGATGGCTACCATGAACTCAAAATGATAATGCAGACAGTTTCTCTCCATGACACCATATGCCTTGAGAAGACAAGGGAAGCAGGTATACATCTGGAATGCAGCGACAGATCGTTGCCCGCAGACAGTACGAACACAGCATGGAGAGCTGCAGAGCTGATGTTTGAACGATATGGGCTGGCAGGCGGGCTTCGGGTAAGGATCATCAAAAGGATCCCTGTGGCTGCCGGGCTGGCCGGAGGCAGTACAGACGCGGCTGCAGTATTGAAAGGTATCAATGAACTGTATGATCTGGGTCTGGACATAGGCGAGCTGAAACGACTGGGGCTTCGGATAGGAGCTGATGTGCCCTTTTGTATTGAAGGCGGGACCAGGCTTGCAGAGGGGATAGGCGAGATACTCACTCCCCTGCCGGATTTCAGCGGAGTCGATGTTGTGATAGTCAGGCCCGATATAGCGATATCAACACCCCAGGTATTCAGCCGGTTCGATATGTCGCAGGTGACAGAGCAGGACAGGCCCGACACCGGGCAGCTGATCGGTGCATTGGCGAAAAGAGATATCAAAGAGGCATCGCGGCACATGAAAAATGTCCTGGAGCTTGTGACCATGCGCTGGCATGACACAGTAAGTCTTGCTAAAGGTCGCATGGAGAAGGCGGGTGCNGAGGCGAGTCTCATGAGCGGGAGCGGACCGTCAGTGTTTGGATTGTTCGCTGATCAGGAGAAAGCACTTGAGGCATATACAATGCTTTCAGCATATCCGCAATGGGAATGCTGGATCGCAAAGACGGTCTGATGGCGGGAGATAATTGTTGAAAATCGTACAAAGCGGGTAAAGGAGATGTTCAGTAATGGCAGGTAAGCTGTCAAAGGTCAATCTTAATGATTACAAGCCCTTGAGGGATGTGATTTTTGATACTCTCAGAGAAGCAATCATCGTCGGTGAGCTGAAACCCGGGCAAAGGCTCATGGAAGTGCAATTGGCGGAGAAGATGGGTGTGAGCAGGACACCGGTGAGAGAGGCGATCAGAAAACTGGAGCTCGAAGGGCTTGTAGAGATGCTGCCGAGAAAGGGAGCGCATGTAGCGGAGCTTTCAGTCAAAGATATAATGGATGTACTTGAGGTCCGGGCAACATTGGACGGCCTTGCGACATCCCTGTCCGCAACGCGTATCACTGATGATGAAAAGAAGGAACTAAGACATCTTCTCGACCAGTTTATCAACTATGTGGAAAAGGAAAACCTGCAGGGGTCGATAAAAAAGGACGTGGAATTCCACGATGTCATTTACAGATCATCCAGGAACGATAAGCTGATACAGATATCCAACAACCTGAGAGAACAGATCCAGCGGTTCAGGATCGTATATATCAAGGATTACAGCAGCAGCAGGGAACTGATAAGGGAACATACGGAAATATATGAGGCGATAATCGCCGGGAATCCGGAAACTGCAATGGAAGCAGCCCGGCGTCATATAAAGAATCAGGAGGAGACGATCATCAGGTCGCTGAAGAGGAATGAGACGAAGTAATGAAGTGGATCACTCCATTACTTCGTAGCCCAGATCCGCAATTTTCTTCCTGATTTCCTGAGGACTTCTCAGGTCAGGATCGAATGAAACCTTTACAGTTTGGGTTTTCAGGTCGATATCGACGCCGGCGACACCTTCGAGGCGGCCCAGTTCGCTGCTGATGCGGCTGGAGCAGGTGCTGCAGGTTATTGACGGGACTGTGAATTCTTTTTCCATAGGCATCCTCCTTGAATGATCGATACAGACTGTATTGTCTGCAAATAACGCTTAAAAAATAAATGTTTAATAAACAATTGATAATATNTATCGTATAATTGTTTGCATCGTGAAATTTTTGACTGGCATTTCCGGCGAAGAGGGGCATCTGAACTGCAGGATNTGACCTGGTTTCACGGACGAAATGGAGGGATTGCAGTGCCGTCAGGCGAATTCTGGTATGACAGCTTTTTAAGCAAATACAGAGCAGGTATTTCCCATGAATTCCTTTTTTATTTCAATGTCCGGGATCTTGTAGACAATTACAGATACATGGACAGGTATATCTATGAGGAATTCATAAAGAAGAGGAACTTTGGGATAATAGCGTTCTATGATATCTCAAGAGGGTTGACTTTCTTTGATGCAGGCATGGAAAAGGAGTTCAACATAATTACAGCGAACGAGGCCTCCAACCTGATGAATGCCATGCCNTCCAGGATTTTCCCCTANATCGACAAGGCGCTGAAAAATACGAAGATGGCACTTTTCATTGACCATGTGGAGAAAATAATACCCTCCGGCGACATCGCCAGTATGACGCTCGAGGAACGGATGGCGCTGATATGGATATGTGAATGGTCTGTCAGCCCGAAGATATCATCTGTGGGAAGCTGTATCATGATGCTGGCCGACAACCTGGCTGATGTGAGCAGGGAGGTGCTCAAGTCCTCCTACAGGATCGAGCCTATATTCGTAGGCCTGCCCGATGAGGCCCAGCGCAGGGAGTATATAGAGTATTTGCTCAGGGACGGCGAAGTAAAGACAGATATATCAGCGGATGAATTCGCCCAGTTATCCTCCGGACTCAGCAAGAAGTCGATAAAGGATATCAAGCTGAAATCAGAAGCAGANGGCATACCCATAAGCTTTGATTTCATCAAGGAAAAGAAACATTCCGTGCTCCAAAAAGAGTATGGTGATGTACTGGAATTCATTTACCCGGAGATTGGCTTCGAGGATATCGGCGGGATGGACAAGGCTAAGGATTACCTGCTTAAAAACGTAGTCAACCCCATACTGAAGGGCGATCTGAGGCGAGTACCGATGGGCATTCTGCTCTGCGGGCCTTCTGGTACAGGCAAGACATTGCTCGTCTATGCCCTGGCCAAGGCCAGCGGCTTTAACTGTGTAAAGATAGATATGTCGAGGATATTGGGGCAATATGTCGGGGAAAGCGAGAAAAATTTCAAAAAATGCCTCCTTGGAGCCCAATCACAGCATCCGGTCATCGTGTTCGTAGACGAGATCGACACGGCTTTCAGGAGAGGGGACAGCGGGGACAGCGGTGTCAGCAGGAATATATTCAGCGAATTTTTACAGTTTACCGGTAATACAAATAATAGAGGCAAGGTGATTTTCATCGCTGCCACCAACAGGCCGGACCTGATGGACCCGGCTCTGAAAAGGGCCGGAAGATTCGACAAGAAGATACCGATCCTGCTGCCTGATGCTGAAGAAAGGGCTGAAATATTCAGGATCATAATCAACAAATACAAATTTGAAACAGATGTTGAGGACTTTATGCCTTTTGCCGAAGAAACGGAGAATTATACGGGGGCGGAGATCGAGACCGTAGTCAGGAAGGCATATGAACTTGCCAACGAAGACGACAGGGAAGGCACCGTTCTCACAGCCGACATCATTTCCGAGGCAATAATCAGGTGTCGGCCCAGCACTCAGCAGGTACAGTTCATGACCATGCTGGCCATCGAAGAATGCGATGACAAGGATTTGCTCCCCGAGAAATACAAGGGTCTGCTGGACAAAAAGAATCTTGAGGACAGATAATCCCGGCAGATGGGCGGATTTACTTTACATCGGGCATTATTTGTTATAAATTATGTATATGAATAACATTGGTACTGCATAAAAACAAATTAATTTTCAGGGAGGCATATGTTATGGGTTTTTTCAGAAGACTCGGTGCTTTGATCAGAGGATTTTTCAGAAGACTGCTTGGAGGCATAGAAGAGAGCAATCCTGATCTCTTGTTTGAGGACATAAAAAGTCAGATCGAAAAGGCAAGAAAAGAAGCTGAGCAGCAGATCCTCGAAATACAGACCAACGCAGAGCTCATAAAAATCGAAATGAAGAATGCTGAGAAGAATCTCAATGCAGTCAAGGCCAGGGTTGAGGCTGCGCAGAAGCAGGGCGACAAGGATCTTCTCGTGGAACTGCTTATCCAGGAGGAAGAGTACCAGACCACCTTTGAAACGCACAAAGCAACTTATGAGGCAGCGATGACAGAGGTAACGAGGATCAGAGAAGACTACAAGGTATTCGAATCCGAGATGAACGCCAAGCTGAATGAGCTCAAGACATTGAAATCTCAGGCGAAGATGGCTCAGCTCAGGGAGAATATCAATGCTGTCAATGCCAGGTATGCTTCCAGGAGCAGCAGCTTCAGCAGTGTGAATGAAAGCATGGAAAGGGCCAGAGAAGTGGTCAACAAGAAGACCGCCCGTGCAAATGCCATGGAGACACTGAGCGAAAGCAATATGGATCTCAAGCTGAAGAGGCTCGATATGAATTCAGCAAGAGAGAGGGCATTGGCCAGGGCGGAGGCTATGCTTTCAAGCGAACAGGGCTTCGAAGTCAAGGAAAAGGCAGAGACCAGGGCGGAAAACAAGGCATCCCAGTAGTTGCTGGCAGCCTGCCGGCATTGGCTCAGCGGATATACATATGTGATTTTTAGCGTATAAGCGGGAGTGGTGGCGGACCTATGAGGGCCAGGATGTTTACAAGTGCATTATTGAAACTGAGAAACATAGGCATACTTATTGCTGTGTGGATACTGCTGACGGTACTGAATGGTCCATCGGCGCTCCCGGCACTGTTGGGCATCGGGAGGNTGCCTGATGCGCTGACCTTTGCAGGGGGACTGGCAGTTTATATGGGCTTTGTTATACAGACCCTGTTGAGTAAGGATTTTCAGAAGGAGTTCAACCAAAAGGAAAAGTTCAGAAAGATACGTGAGCTGAACCGGATGGCCAACCGGCTTTCCGCTGAGGCAAAAAGAAACACGAACAACACTTATCTCCTCAAGCTCAGAAGGGTGATGAATGATAAGAACGAGATATTCAATTCTTATTCCACCGGCGAACACAGTTATCTAAAGGAGAAAATCGTAGAACAGACGCTGAGCCTGGTCATAGCTTATCTGAAGCTGCTGAACAACTTCTGCATAAGAAGCCGTGAATTGAGCAGCGTGGATGTCAGCGCCATATCGGCAAGGATNAATGCGAATAACAGGAAGCTCAGCTTTGCCAAAGATATAAGGATGGCTGACGATATCAGGAAGATAATAGAAATGGATACAAGGCTGATCGAAAGGATGAAGCAGGAGAAAAAGGATCTGGAAAGGATCAGTGCAAGACTGGACTATATGGAGAGCACAGTCAATATGTTCAAGCACCAGATAATGTCCAGCATAGAGAACGAAGAGATGCTCGAGCAGCTTGAAACAGCAGTGAATGAGGCAGAGGCTCTGGATGCCGTGTTGGATGAGAGGCGCAGAAACAGGCTTCGCATATGAAGCATATATAAAAAGCATGGATCGCTGCAGGGGACGGGGAAACGTATATGACGATTCCCGCCCCTGTTTTGCTTTTATTATCAGCGGAATTATGGTATGTTGTCGTTAGGATGTCCGGATGTTGCAGACCAATACCGGAAATTGATGAAAAGGAGCTGTGACAGAGAAGACATGGCAATACGATGCGGTGTGGATATCATAGAGATCGACAGGATCAGAAAATCTGTAGAAGAACTGGAAAGCTTCAGGAACAGGGTTTTTACAGATCAGGAGATCAGCTACTGTGAAAACAGGAACCGGGCCAGATACGAGAGCTACGCTGCCAGGTTCGCTGCCAAGGAGGCCGTGCTCAAGGCACTGGGCACCGGGCTGGCTGATGGGACGGAGTGGAAGGATATCGAGATCAGGAACGATGAGAAGGGGAAGCCTGAAGTGATACTGCGGCAAAGAGCACTTGAGATCTACGAGGATATCGGGGCGAGGTCCATCGACATAAGCCTGTCNCACTGTAATGGCTATGCCATAGCATTTGCCGTGATCGAGGCATGAGGGGTGATCATGGATGAAAGTCAAGCTGCTGCAGTTTGGAGATCTCCACATGGACGCGCCATTNANGTCGCTCTCTGATATGGAGGGCAAACCATCACAGAGAAGGCTTGACCTTAAAAAAACTCTGTCACGCCTGATGGATCTGGCAGTCGATGAAAAAGCAGATCTGGTACTCGTATGCGGTGATCTCTATGAACATGGTTATACCGGGAAAAGTTCGATCCACTATATCTGCGATCAGTTTGCCAGGGTANCCGNTACTCCTGTACTGATAATACCAGGCAACCACGACCCGAAATTGCCCGGGTCATACTACTCGGAGCATCAATGGTCCTCCAATGTCCATATACTGGAGAGCGGCGATGTTTTCGAATACTCTCCGGCGAATGTGAGGGTTTACGGCGGTCTGGTGAAAGGTCCGACGGACCCGTCATTTATCAATATACTGATGCATCATGGCACGCTGGACATGCCCTTCGCTTCAGATGCCTTTCAGCCCATATCGGGCAGACAAGTGGAGGAAAAGGGTTTCGATTACTGTGCTCTGGGCCATTTCCATTCAAAGATAACGGCCGGCGGAGAGCGGGGGATCTTTTATAATGCAGGAAGCCCGGAGCCGCTGGGGTTTGACGAGCCGGGCGAGCATGGGGCATTCATCACGGTGATAGAGAAAGCGCCGGGCGGCAAGGCATCGATTTGTGCAGAATTCCGTACAGTATGCTCCAGACGCTATATAGACCTGACTGTCGATGTCAGTGGCTGTCTGAACAGTGAGCAGGCGGCAGACTTGATAGCTGCTGAAATGAAAGCGGCAGGAAGGGAAACCGATCTCTTCAGGATAACACTTTCGGGACGCCTGACAGCCGGCATACAGATGGACGCGGAGGAGATATCCGTCAAACTGGAGGATGCTGCATTTTACCTGAAGATCTCCGACAAGACCCAGTCGGATTATGATCTGGAATCGATTTCGCGGGAGAAGGGATTGAGAGGTGTTTTTACCAGGAAGATGCTGGAGAGAGCATCTCAGGCTGAGGACGAAGAATCCGCATCGATGGTGATGAAAGCGCTTTATTACGGACTTGAGGCCATAGACGAGGGGAAAGTATGCATTTAGACAGGATCAGCATAAAGGGTTTCGGAAAACTGAAAAACCGTGAAATTTCATTCCGGAAAGGAATGAATGTGATCTACGGTGCCAATGAAGCTGGTAAATCTACAGTGCAGTCGTTCATCATGGCAATGTTCTATGGACTGAAGGCTGGGAGGACATCTGCGTCAGGTCTTCCTTCGCCCCGCAAAAGATTCATGCCATGGGACGGAGAACCGTATGGCGGTGCTGTCGTATATACTCTTGATAATGGCAGTACCTGCAGGATAGAGCGCGATTTTTCTTCAAATACCGTTGTTGTGTATGATGCCGCATACAATGACATCACCGATTCCTTCAGCTATGGGAAGGACAAACAGCCGATGATTGGGGAAACACATCTGGGGATGGACGAAATGACATTTGAGAATACCGTATTCATCAGGCAGATGGGAGTGAGACTCGACAGCAGCGGTTCAACCATACTGGCCGCAAGGCTTGTAAATTTGGACAGCCCTGATATCGACGGCTTGATTTACCAAAGGGCAGAAGCTGCGCTGACAGATGCTCTGAAAAACCGCGTGGGAACAGAAAGATCAAGGATACAGCCACTGGATAAGCTGCAGTCAGAACTGAAGAGGCTTGAATCAGAGCACAAAGTACTGGAAGGCCGGCAAAAGGAAAAAGAGAAGCTGATGCAGGAATTGTCGGAGATCAGGGCAAAACTCAGAGAGCTTGAAAAGCAGGAGCACAAGCTTGCAAAAATCGGAGAACTCATAGAAATCAGAAAGAAAATCGACGAAGGCATGAGGAAAGAAGTGCGGCTGAGTGAAACAGTGAAGCAGCTGGCAGAGATCGATCAGGCCCTTGAGAAGCTGTATGCCCGAGAGGATACCCGAAAGCAGACGACGCTGCAGCCTGGTACGGCCGATGTCCCCCGGCGGAAACGGGCTGATTCGGAGAGGAAAAGGCGTACAGGCGAAAGTCGCCGGACTGGTGTAATGACAGTCTTTATGCTGCTGTGCATCATAGCGGCGCTGGCATCAGGGGTGCTTCTGTTTGTACCGCTAGGGGGCAGGNCTGATATAATACCGGCATCGCCGTATTTTTATGCTGCTGCGACAGCCATATGCGTTTTGGCCGGTACTATACTGCTCAGAGGGATATTGCAAAGGAAAGGAGAGCCGGATGCATATGAAGGGGCAAACGAGCTTCAGGAGGACAGTCAGACTGATCACGCAGATGACATGGCGGAGGATGCCTGTGAAAAGCTGGCTGCTCTTGAGTCAGTGAGACGAAATCTGCTCTCAGCGGCATCTGCGATATGCGGCATAAAGGCCGGGAATGCCTCAGATGTAAGGGCAGCTCTTGATGAAGTGCGGTCAGGGCTGGAAAGTCTGAGCCGGCATCTCCAGATGGAGCTTGACCAGGCAGACCGAATGGATATACCTCTGCCCGGTTTCTTTTCGCAGGAAGAGCTTGATGTGCTTATATATGATTCCGACNTAAGCTGGCTTGAAGCCGGATGGAAAACCGAAATGGATGCCCTGCGCCGACGGCTGCTGGATACAGCGCTGCAGGAGAAATTCTGTGAAGGTCAGNTTGACGATGACAAAGGCGAAGCGGACAGGATACAGCTTGTTGAAGAGGAGATAGCTGCTGTGAGGGAGAGGATCGCCAGGCTTGAAAACACGGGCAGGGCTCTGCGACTGGCCCGTGAAGTGCTTACTGAAGCTGCAGAGGAAATACGGCTCAGCAATGCACCTGAACTGAACAGCCGTATGAGTGCCNTAATATCGGGACTGACCGGCGGAAGNTATGCCGATCTCAGAGGAGACGACAGACTTTCCCTGAAGGCATCNGATCCGTACGAAAGAGATGTGAGGAGCGTATCGGTCCTCAGCAGCGGCACCGCTGATCAGATGTACCTTGCTCTGAGGCTGGCAATAGCAGGTATGCTGACATCAGGCGGAGAAAGTCTGCCATTTGTCATGGATGAGGTTTTTTCGCAGTTTGATGACAAAAGGACTGAACTTGCGTTAAAATACTTGTATAGAGAGCACAGGGACAGGCAGATACTGCTGTTTACCTGTAAAAGCCGTGAAGTCGAACTGATAAGGGAGATTTACGGTAACGAAATGTATTTTGTGGAGTTGTGATATGAAGTCGTGTTACAGAAGAAAATGGTTCGGGAGACTGAGCAGGGTGCTGCTCCTGATACTGCTGCTTTCCGTGTCGCTGGCAGGATGCGGGGAAAGGGCACAGCAAACTGTCCTTGAGGAAAGCAGTGATGAGACTGATGGCGGCGGACAGCTGACAGAATATATCTCTGGCATACCGATGGATGAAAATGCAGCGGTGGTGACCGTAAGTGTGGCAGATGTGTATGAGGAGCCGGACNTAAAGTCACTGCGTGTTACGCAGGTGCTCTGCAACCAGCCTGTCAGAGTTATCAGCAATGATAACGGATGGGCAAGGGTGAGAACCATCAGCGGAACCACCGGCTGGATAAAGTCAAAATTCATCACGGATGACATATCGAGTATTTCAGGCAGGGTATATATTTACAGGATCGTAGTGACAAGCAGGGAAAAGACCGTATATTCCCGGCCAGGAAGCGGTGCTACCATGGTCAATGCATATATGGGTGCAGAGTTTTACGCGTTCAACAACAGTGATGATGCTTATGAAGTCTTTCTTCCGGGGAACAGGACCGGGTGGCTCAAGGGAAGCGGCATCATACGCATAGATCCGCCCAACGATCCGATACCTGTTACCAATGCCAGCGACTTCGCGTCAACGGCACTCAAGTTCAAGGGAACAAGCTTTATGCTGAACGGTCTGACATTGCTGGGGATNGATGCACCGGGTCTTGTTTACATCAGTGCCAGGATAAACGGGATAAATGTGCCCATAACCCTCGAGGGACAACTGAAAACAGGTGTGGAGATACCGCTTGAGAAGGTCCGGACAGGGGATCTCGTATTTCTTTCAGCGCCGGGCGACAACGGTGAAGATGAAATATCATGCGTGGGCATAAGCATCGATGGAAGCAACTATATATATGCCGGCAGAAAAACCGGCTATGTGGCGATAGGCGAACTCTACCGGGAAAACCCGGATGGCATGGCAGTGNCTGCGCGAAGGATATTTGACTGATCCCTTCAGAACGAACTGCAGTTGGCGTCCAATGTCAGCATCTCAGTCTGTGATACCCATTTCCCTCCGTATGTCGTTATCATCGCGGCTTCGGACATCATCATGATTTTATTCTGGAGCCGGGTGTAATGGCTTCTGTCGGAATAATTTCCTGAGTTGTGCAAAAAATAAACCAGACGAATCTANGACAGTCTGCTCAGGGAGGGATATGACGTTGGGTATACGTGACAAACTGCTTGATTTCAAAAGAAGATTATCGGACAGGAAAATGTACAGTGTCGTCATCGTGCTGATCGCCGCCGTTGCAGCATGGGGCATCTATCAATACAAAAGGGCGGCTGATCTGAGGCAGGAGCTGGACAATCAATATAACAGGGCGTTTTTTGAGATGGTGAGCTATGTGAACAATGTCGAGTCGCTCCTTGCCAAATCCATGGTGAGTACGACCACGGACAGGACAGCTATCACATTGCAGGAAGCCTGGAGACAGGCTGGNCTGGCGCAGACGAACCTGGGACAGCTGCCTGTTTCACAGCCTGTGCTGGCCAGCACATCCAAGTTTCTGACACAGGTCAGTGACCTCAGCCTCTCGCTGGACAATCAGAATATCCGGGGGAAATCGCTGAGCAAAGAGCAGCAGGACTTACTGAAAAAACTTTACAAATACTCTGTTTCCCTCAATAAAAGCCTCCAGGAATTACAGGATGATCTCAATGCTGGCAGGCTCAGGTGGGGTGAGCTGGCGAACAAGGGAACCAGGCTGTTCAGCAAGACCAAACCCGGCGAAATGATGAAGAAGATCGAGGCTGTCGGGGAAAACTTCAATGATTATCCAACATTGATATATGACGGCCCATTTTCTGACCACATGACGACTGCCAAAGCACGCGGACTCACGGGCGAAGAAATAGATGCGGAAGCGGCCAGGAAAAAGGCAGAGGAATTCTTCGGGAAGGACAAGACAGTGGAAGTGACCGAATTGGGCCAGAATGACAATGGGCCGATCAAAACCTTCGACTTTGAGGTAAAGCTTAAAGATGCCGCCGAGGATGAGACGGTGTATATAAGCGTGACCCGAAAAGGCGGACATATCAACTGGATGCTTAATAACAGGGCTGTGAATGAAGAGAAGCTGGACATGGACAAGGCAAAGGCGGCNGGTATCAAGTTTCTGAAGGAAAAAGGATTTGACAGCATGGAGGATACCTATTACCTGAAGGAGGATAATACTGCGACGATAAATTATGCCTACAGGCAGGATGACGTTACCATGTATCCGGATCTCATCAAGCTGAAGATCGCACTCGACAATGGCGAGGTCATCGGTATGGAGGCAAAGTCTTATCTTACGAACCACACGGAGCGCGATATCCCTGAGCCGTCGATCACCATGGAAGAAGCCAGGGAAAAGATCAACAGCAACATGAAGGTATACAGCTCAGGACTGGCCTATATCCCTACGGAGTACAAGAAGGAGATTTTCTGCTATGAATTCAAGGGGAAGCTCGATGACAGGGATTTCATCGTATATATCAACGCTCTCACCGGAGAAGAAGAGGATATCCTGATGATAGTCAACACACCCAATGGAGTGCTGACCATGTGACCGCCATCCTGACAAATGCACTGCTGAAATCAAATGGATATANTTGCAATTCATTTGGCATAAAGGTAATATATAATGAGTGATTTCAACACAAGAGCCGTTTTTATCTGAACGGCTCTGTTTATGGAGGTGCGCTGTGGAAAAAGGCGGAGAAAAAGCAGGTGGTCTGACCAGGACAGATAGCGGGGTTCTGAGGCCGAATGTAGCCGATGCAAGTATTTTGTTCTCCGGGATCATCATTCTCTTTGTACTTACCGGTTACAGGGTGCAGTCAAGGGAGTTCTACTCCGGGATCCTCATCACAGAGTTTGTGATCATGCTGCTGCCCGCATTGCTGTTTGTGGCAATATCGAAGGCCAGGTTCACAGAAGTGCTGAGACTCGATTCGTTCAGGCCTGTCAATATCCCCATCGTTGTCGGCATCATGCTTTTTGCCATCCCGCTGACGGCAGTATTCAATCTTTTGAATCTGTTCCTTGTGAACTCGATTTTTGGCAGGGTAGCAGTGGTGTCGCTTCCTGTTGCTGAAACCGGGAGCCAATTGCTTGTGAACTTGCTTGTGATTGCAGGAAGTGCCGGGATTTGCGAAGAAGTTTTATTCAGGGGAGTTATACAGAGAGCTTTCGAGCCTCTCGGGACGGCCCGGTCCATACTCTTTGCCGCTCTTTTGTTCAGCCTGACTCATCTGGACCTGCAAAAGATATTCGGAACATTTTTTCTCGGTGCACTTATCGGTTATATAGTATACAGAACCAAATCGCTATACTGCGGTATACTGGCGCATTTTACAAATAATGCTGTTGCAGTCGTTGCTGCCTACCTTTCAGAGAAGATGCTCAGGATACTCCAGCCTTCGGAGGGTCCGGCAACCGCATCGCAGGACATAAGTGCCTTGTTTGATGTGTTTGCCGGATTGCCAACGGAGCAGATGATATTCGTATTTATGATCTATGGTTTTTTGCTCCTTTTTACAGTGACCGTTCTCATACTTCTGGTATTTTTAATGACGAGAGTCAATCCTGTCCGTCAGAAGGCCATGCCATACGACTTCGGCATTACAGGAGGGTCGCTGCGCAAAAATGCAAAAGGGCTTTTGTGGCTGCTGCCCGGACTTTTGCTGATACTGCTCTGGTTTTACTCTCAGGCGCACGGATTGCTCGGTACGCAAAATGCTGTCACTGAAATATTCAGATGGCTGGTGGGCGCCGGAGCATGATGAAGGGCGGCAATTGATTGCCGGATTCTATGAGGCTTTGCTCCGGAGGTATTCGTGCATGGAAGCGGTNGTCATCTCAGGATGCTTCTGATATCGTCGCCTGCGAAGCGATAGATGTCGAAGCCGCCGGTTATCCTCGATACTATCCTTTCATCGTAGTATTCGAAAAGGCTGCGCAGGTCGATATTTGTAGAGATGATCGTCTTGCGTGGCCTGTGGGTGTCGTTGGATATCCGTGAGTCCAATATGCTCAGAAGCTCGGAATAACGAGTCGCAGTAGGTGCTTCTGTCCCCAGGTCATCTATGATGAGCAGTTCGGTCTCAAGGATATTTCTGTATGCAGACGGATCCCACTCATCGTTGTTGCCTGACTTGTACCTGTATTCGTATATGGTGTTGAATAATGCCGGNGCTGTGAAATACAGTACTGTATGCCCCGCTTTCATCAGTTCCATGGCTATGCATCCGGCCATGAAAGTCTTGCCTGTCCCTGTCGGGCCGCAGAACAGCAGGTTCTTGACTTCGGGATCGCTGAAATTCTCTGTGAATTGCCTGCAGTCCTCCAGTATACCGATGATCTGTCTGCGTGGAGATTTTTTAATGCCATAGCGTTTTTCATCCGGCTCATCAGGATACAGATCGGTATTGAAGCTGGCAAATCCCTCATTCCCGCTGATACACAGGTTTGAGTTGTTGTACAGATGATCCAGGAGCAGCTGCCTGTAGCATATGCACAGTGTATCGCCTTCGCCGGAGGATGAACTGATGATGCCTGTATCACTGCATTTGGAGCATTCGAATTCAGGTTTCAGGTAATCGGCAGGATAGCCGTTGGATGAAAGGATATGTTCACGTTCTTTTCTCAGTTCCTCTATCGTATCAGAAAGCTCGTCGACTGCACTGCCTGCAGGTACTGTGCCCATCAGGATGGCCTTATTGTACCTGAAGCCGGCGCTGTGTATCTCGTCCTCTATTTCTCCGAGACGGGGGAAACGCTGATACAGGTCGGCTTTTTTGGCTTCTGCCTCATCCATTGCCTTCCTGCGCTTTATATCCAACTCATTCTTTATCATCTGGTGTATGCTGTAACTGATACTGATGGTTATCATCCTTTCTGATACTCACATATGCGCTCAGACTTCCTTATAAAGCTTGTCGAAGTAGTCGTCATCGTATTTGCGCTGTTCGAAGTTCCCCTTTTGGGGGATAGCGGCATCTTTTCCGGCGTTGGACCTGGCTCTCTTCGGCGCCTTGGCGGTGCTTTCTGCAGCCAGGACATCTTCTTTGGTTTTATAGCCTTTCTCATACCAGTCGGTCAGTATTTTGTTTATATAATTAAAGCTTGGCGTATGTGCGGATGTTGTACGCCTCAATGCCTGTTCTATCATGGCAGCATCAAATTTGTATTCCGATACCCACTTTTCCACATAGGCATCTTCATATTCTGTAAGAGAGCCCGGCTTCCTGAGTTTTTTCATTATCATGCCGCGTATGTCCTTTATTTTCTGTGCTTCTATCGAATACTTGTCAAGGTCGAAGCTGTTCCGGATATTTTTGCTGTACCAGTTGTCGGCCACCTTCGTGATATACTGGCGGGAAAGCCCCTTATGATCATAGCAGTGCTTGAAGAGTGCGTACATGACATCTTCCTCGAAACCGTACTTGTCGAACCATGCATCGATATCAGTATACCATGAAGGAGACATCACACCCTGGAAGAATGCATTGTTTATGCTGGAGATGAACTTGCTGCGCTTTTTGCTCCTTGCGACACTGAGCTCTGCCTCCTCGGGAGTGGATGTGTTTTTGGNTCTGTAGACCTTCTTTATCTCCTTTTCCTTGATGTCGTTGATTATTATCGTATCTCCGTCAGCGGTCCTGNTTATGAGGCCCAGGTCCTCCAGCCGCATCAGTGCATCTTTCACCCGGTCGGTCCGGAGCTCCAGCTTTTTCGCGATCATCTCTGTGGACGGCTTCTTCTTGTATTTGCTGAGGAAGAGACAGTATATGTATACTTTAATAAAATCGCTTTCCAGCGATGGCATATATTCAGATATAAAGACATCCGGTACCAAAGTGTCGGAGTAGAGTATGGAGAAGTTTGCCTCAAATACCATGTTTATATGACCTCACAGCTCTATGCGCCGTTTATTGTTCCACGGCATTATCTCTAACTTATTATAGCATACAAGATGTCCCCATTGAACAAAATTTGAAGATATACAGAATATGAAGATCAGGGGAATTTAATTGAGGAAACCACATAAATACAGTTGATTTTAGTGTGAGAAAGTATTATTATATTATATGCGGTGTCGGTAAGCTGTGTTTGAGCATGCCGCATCCAAAACACATATGCGCCCATAGCTCAACTGGATAGAGCGTCTGGCTACGGACCAGAAGGTTGTGGATTCAAGTTCTGCTGGGCGCACCAAGGGTTTCGGGATTTTCCGAAGCCCTTTTTTCATGCCTGGTGTACTTATAACTGTACTTATTGGATTTTCTGAATAACCGCCTTAAGCAGTTGGCTCCGTTTATTGGCTGCATCCCGTTTCATTGCCTCGTTCACATGCCCGTATTTGTCAAGGGTCGTCTGAATACTTTCGTGACTTAAGTCGTTTTGCAGGGTTTTTATATCGGTTCCGGCTTGCAGATTGAGAAGGGCGAATGTATGCCGCAAATCGAGTATCCTTATTTGGACATGCGGACAAAATCTTGGACTCCATAAAAGGGAGGAATGGGTCTGCATGTATTCAAAGGAAGAACGTGAAAAGGCAATTATCCTTTACATCAAGTACGACCAATGTGCGGTTGATGTGATTCGTGAACTCGGTTACCCGGACCGGAAAACGTTAGCAGGATGGTATAAAACATATTTAGAAACCGGGGAATTGTTTAATAGATGTTCTCGTCGTCCCAAGTATTCTTTGGAGCAGAAGAAAGCCGCAGTGGAGCACTACCTTGAACATGGCTGCAATCTATCAAGGTCAGTTAAGGCTTTGAGGTACCCTTCACGGGAAACTTTAAGGCTATGGTGTAATGAACTGGTGCCGGGAAGACAAAAAAGGCGTACTGGTGGTATTCGATTAGCCAAAGACCAGAAAAAAGAAGCAGTGATGGAACTGTGTACTAGAACTGGTACTGCAATAGAAGTTGCAAAAAATATGGTGTTATCCGGGAAACGTTATATAATTGGAGGAAAGAACTGCTTCCCGGAGGTGGAGACGCGGCAATGGCTGATAAAGCAGATAAGCGCCTTCCTGATGAGAGTGATATGCTTTTAGCTAAAATAGAAGAGCTGAAGTGCCAGATTAAAAAATTGGAACTCGAGAAAGACATACTTGAGGGGACTGTGGAAATCCTAAAAAAAGACCCAGGCGTCGACCCGAAAAACCTGACTAATAAAGAGAAAACAGATCTGGTCGACGCCCTGAAGAACAAACACCCTGTAAAAGAATTGCTTGTTTGCCTGAGATTAGCCCGCAGCAGTTATTTCTACCATCGTAAAATAATGCAATTACCGGATAAGTATAAGGGGCTACGTTGCCGGATCATAGAGCTTTTTGAAGAAAACAACAGGCGGTACGGATATTGACGGATCCATGCCTTACTAGCACGCGAAGGCATCCGTGTTTCTGAAAAAGTTGTACGACGCATAATGATGGAATGTAGTCTGATCACAGTCTTCAGGAGAAAACGCAAATACAATGCATACCGGGGAGAAAAGGCACCTGCTGCCGAGGACCTGATCAAGCGCGATTTTCACGCAGACGTTCCAAACACCAAGTGGCTCACTGATATAACAGAGTTTTCGATCCCAGCCGGGAAAGTTTACCTTTCTCCGATATTGGACTGTTTTGACGGTCTAGTAGTCAGTTGGTCGATAGGGACAAGCCCTGATGCCAACCTTGTTAACAGCATGCTGGACCGTGAATTGAAAACACTTGATGACGGCTCGTGGCCGTTGATCCATTCGGACCGCGGCGGTCATTATCGCTGGGCGGGATGGCTGTCAAGAATAGAGAAATATGGTCTTAAACAATCAATGTCCCGAAAGGCCTGCCCCCAGGACAACGCAGCCTGCGAAGGATTTTTGGGCCACGTAAAGATCGAGATGTTTATAACAGGTCATGGAACGGAGTAAGTAT
>JGI24710J26742_10000392_pt1 | contig 40197 bp, 35 predicted proteins | sample BioPla2DNA2_FD_26742 | JGI IMG/M metagenome (IMG submission 26742)
GTTAAAGGAGGAGATATGAAGGCTTGGATTATTCGCGATATTGCTCCGCTCATGAGCGAGCCTACAGCGATGTGTGAACTGGCAGATGAAGCGCTGTTCGGCATGCCGGTAGAAATCCTTTCCCATCAAGAAGGTCAATGGTATCGAGTTCGAACACATTATCGATATGAGGCTCTCATTCACCGAGATGATTTTCTCGTTGAGGAACTGTGTGATCCTGAATGGGTCCGGGCGGAAAAGAAAGTGGTGATCACGCCATATGCAGATATTCATGCGGAGCCCAAAGTGCAGGGCGCTTTTCTTCAAGGGATCCCACGTGGTGGCCGTATAGCGGTTATTGCGGAAACTCGCGACGATCGCTGGCAGAAAGTCTTGCTTCCTGACGGCACCGAGGGCTGGACATTTGTAGATAATCTGACGGATCTTTTGGAGCTTGATGACATCGCCGATGAGGAGGAATTGCGCGAATCCCTCGTGCGCACGGCTGAAATGTATCTGGGGGCTCAGTACCGTTGGGGAGGAAAGACACCGGCCGGACTCGATTGTTCCGGACTCACTTCGATGGCATATCTCCTCAACGGATATACGATTTACCGCGATGCCGCCATTAAAGACGGATTTATTTTGAAGGAGATCCCGAAAGAGGATATTCAGAAGGGGGATCTGATGTTCTTTCCGGGGCATGTCGCCATGTATATAGAGGACGGCCGCTACATACACTCTTCTTCGGCAAATAACGGAGTCGACTACAATAGCCTTAATGAAGAAGATGAGGATTATCGAGAGGATCTCGTCAACTCCTATACGGCGGCTGCGAGCATTTTCAGGTAAGGCGAATGGATATTATTCAAAGAGTACAGAGAGAGTTGATTAGCTACAGTGGCCATATGGCACTGTACGTAAGGGATTTTAAAGGCAATACGGCCTCTGTTTGCGAAGATGAGCCTTTCGAAACGGCCAGTACGATCAAAAGCTTTATCCTCTTAGATCTCTACGAGCAGGCCGCTTCCGGCTTAAAAGACCTGGAAGAATTATTGACGGTGGAGGAGAAATTTGTCGTCGAGGGTTCCGGCGTCCTTCAGTCTTTGAAGCCCGGTTTTTCGATGAGCGCGCGCAACATCGCAATCTTAATGATCATCGTAAGTGATAATACGGCGACCAACGTCATGATTGACTACTTGGGCCTTGAGCACATCAATGAGACGATCAAGAAATACGGTTTTTCCAATACGGTCCTCCACAATCCAATCGATTGGGAAAAATATAAGAACCTCGGTACGAGCACTGTGAAAGATTATGGTGAGTTTTTCTATAGACTGCATCAGGGAGAGCTCGTCTCAAAAGAAGCATGTGAGGACATGATCTCCATTTTCAGNCGACAGCACTACAACAGCATGCTTGTGGGGGAANTCCCTCCATATTATCTAGCAGGAGAAGACAGTACTGTATCGGATGAAGAGAAGATTACCGTAGCGTCGAAAAGCGGTAGCATGGATGCTTGTAGAACGGATGGCGGGATCATCTTCACCCCGAAAGGGGATTATGTCATCGCGATGTTCCATAAAGACTTTCACGATCCGCTCTATCATTCAAAGCACGAGTCGTATATTTATGGAGCGAGAGTGTCCAGGATGATTTTAGAGAGATTTCTGGCACTGGGCGGAATGCTAAACACAATTCATGATTCTCAATAATAAAAATAATAAAACATATCTATAAGAGAATTGTAAACTGGAGTATTCCTGTAATATGCTTTATAATGTTTTTTAACGAACGGATGGAGTTCCGTTACGAATTTAAAATGGGAGGAAATAATGAAAAGAGTAACTTGGATTTTGGTCCTCGTACTTGTGCTTTCACTGCTTACCTCGTGCCAGCAGTCTCCTGCTCCCACAGAGGAGTCAACGCCCGAAGAACCGACGGAAGTTGCCAATGCATTGGGTGACAGCGAAGCGATGGTGTATCGTTCGCTGTACAGCGCTGAGATTTCATCGATGAATTATCTCATTGAAGGCGCCACCAATGAACAAACCGTAGGTGCCAATGTCATCGATACATTGGTTGAATACAATGAATTCGGAGAGCTGATCCCGGGTTTAGCTGAAAGCTGGGAAGTATCGGAAGATGGACTCACTTGGACTTTCCATCTTCGCCAGGGCACCAAATGGTTCAACCATCTGGGTGAGCCTATGGCGGAAGTGACGGCACATGACTTTGTATCGGCGGCAAAATATGTCTGCGATCCACAAAATCAGTCCGGAACGGATTATATGATTCTCGACCTGATTGAGGGTGCTGCAGACTATTATGACACGGTTTCTGAATACTATCAGACACTCGCTGAAACGGATGTGAAAGTGGCGGATGATTCAGGCGCCGACTTTGCCACCGTCGGAGTCAAGGCGATCGATGAATATACCCTTGAATATACAACCGTGGATAAATATCCCTTCTTCCCGACATGTTTGACATATGTGTGCTATATGCCCGCATATGGCCCGCTTCTCGACGAGTTAAAGCTCGATTTCGGAACAGCAAATGATCGCATGTACTACAACGGTGCGTATATTGTCACCAGCTATGAGCCTCAGGTTAGGCGCGTATATGAAAAGAATTATGCCAACTGGGATGCCGGCAATGTGCACATCACTAAAATCGAACTCACTTATAATGCCGAAGCGGCAACGTTGGCACCCACCATGGTGCTCCGCGGCGAGGTCGATTACGCAGCTATCAGCAATGACATCGTCGATGAATGGCTGGCAAGCTATCCTGAATACGTCTCAAAAGGACGCGCTGTTCCCGATTATTCGTATTTCTACGGATTTAACTTCCGTGCAGCTTCCGGCAACGACGAGCGGCTCAAGACCTGGGAAGAAAATGGCTGGGAGCCCGAGAACTGGGATAAGGCCGTTCAAAACACCAACTTCCGTCGCGCAATCATGGCCGCTTTTGATCGCAACTACTCCATGTATGCACTGGAGCCCGACGAGCAGGCGCGCATCGAAGTGACACAGCGTACGATCACCCCCAGAACATTTACCAGCGTCGACGATGTTGACTACTCCATGCTTCCTGAATTTGACAATGTTGACCAGTATTTCTACAATCCAGGGCAAATTGAGAAATACAAACAAGCGGCGATCGAGGAGTTGACGGCAGCCGGTGTTACACTGCCTGTAAAAATGATCCTCGGATACCGCTCCAACATGAGCAACTGGGAGCAGGAATGTGTCCTTCTCAAACAGCAACTGGAGGGTGCTCTCGGAACGGATTTCCTCGTCTGTGAGCTCTATGGTGGACCTGCTGACGGGTTCCTCCGCCAGGTACGCCGAAACGGCATGTACGGCTTTATGCGCCTGAACTGGGGCGCCGACTATGAAGATCCGTCTACATGGACTGAGCCATTTGCTATCGATGACACCATTCGCGACACGGACAATAAGCGCGAAGCCAATACGTACAATGATATGGACTATCTCCTCTTTGAAGAAGGCGAAAGCGACATGAAGACACTTCTGACTGCTTACTACGCCAAAGTGAAGGAAGCCAAGGGGATTGCCGATACATTGCCGAGATATAAGGCCTTCGCGGAAGCGGAAGCAATGCTCATTGAAAACGCCGTGGTCATTCCTTACTTTATTGATCCTGCAGGCTATCAGGCTACGCGTCTGAATATCTTTGAAGGCCAGTATGCTCCGTGCGGCGTCTCGAATCTCCGTTACAAGGGACAGACGATTTACGATGATTACGTAGACATGGAAACTTTCAATCAGAGATATGATGAGTGGCTTGACAAAATAGGTGTCCAATAATAGGCGAAACAGACTGAGTTTCAGGGCTCTTGTTTCACAGGAGCCCTGAGTTTTATCAAAGATCACCGGAGGAGCATCAATATGCTTATGTATATCTCCAAGCGCCTCCTGCGCTCTCTGCTGACTCTGTTTATCATTTTGACGATTGTATTTATTCTTTTGAGACAGATGCCTATTGAGGGGTATTTCCCCAATTTTGATAAAATGAGTAAATTGCAGATCGAGAGCGGACTGCATCAGATGGGCCTTGATCAGCCCATGCCCGTGCAATTAGGGCGCATGTTTAAAAATCTCCTGCAGGGGGATTTGGGGACATCAAGAATCTATCGAAATAATGTGCCGGTAACAGAAATACTTGCCCCGAAAATCCCCGTTTCTTTAAAACTTGGAAGCATGGCGCTTCTTCTCTCTTTAACGATAGGCATTCCCATGGGGACGCTGATGGCTCGGCACAAGGGGAAATTCTTCGACCATTTGGGAACCGGATTTGTCGTATTTATTCAGGCTGTCCCGGCTGCAGTCTACTATTTATTTTTGCAATTATATGGCACGCAACTTCTCGGCATCAAGATGCTCTTTAATATTAATGACTGGAAGATGTGGATTTTGCCGGTTTTTTCCATGTCCTTGGGAAATATCGCATATTATGCCATGTGGCTTCGCCGCTATATGGTCGATGAGTCGACAAAAGATTATGTCCAATTAGCGAGAATCAAGGGTCTTTCGGAGAACAACATCATGTTCAGCCATGTGTTTCGCAATGCCTTTGTCCCGATGGTACAGTATTTGCCTACTTCGTTTCTCAATACAGTCATCGGTTCGATCTATATTGAATCTCTTTACAGCATCCCGGGAATGGGAGGGCTTCTAGTTGATGTTATCAAGCGCCAGGATAATACGATGGTGCAGGCGATCGTCCTTCTGTTTGCAACAGTGGGTATCATCGGGCTGATTCTCGGGGATATGGCGATGGTGCTGCTGGATCCGCGCATAACCTTGGGTCAAAAGAAAGGGGGACGCTGATGCCTCGTCTCAAACATCCCGCTATCGAGTCGATGGAAGATGAATTTACAAAAAAAATGGCTGAAGAGATGAGTGATGAAGAGCTCTTCCGCTTTGCCGAGTTCGACGAATCAAAAGTAGAGAAGACGGGTTACAGCAATTACTCCTATTGGCGTTCGACCTTCCGGGCATTTGCCAGGAAAAAATCAGCCATGTTTTTCTTGAGTATTGTCGTCATCCTCGTACTCTTTACGTTTATCCAGCCCTTGCTTCCGGGGCAGATAGGCTATTTTCAGGTCAACAATGATCCGGCGACGGGCTTGCCCTATAGGAATTTGCAACCGGGTACAGAAGTCATGCTAACGGACGGAACCCAACATCGCTTTATCTTGGGAACCAACTCCATCGGACAGGATCTCTGGGCTAATATTTGGGCGGGAACGAGGACCTCGCTGTTCATCGGCGTCGTCGTCGCGCTGATCGAGGCTTTTGTCGGTATTATTGTCGGGGTGCTATGGGGATATGTGCGAAAGCTCGACTTCTTTTTCACCGAGCTTTACAATGTTCTCGACAATATCCCGGTCACCATCGTTCTGATTTTGATTGCCTACATCCTTCCGGCGGGTGTGGGAACGCTGATCCTTGCGATGAGTCTGACAGGATGGATCGGCATGGCGAGATTCATCAGAAACTTTATTATCATTATCCGAGATAGGGAATATAATCTCGCTTCGCGATGCCTGGGCACGAAGACTCCAAAAATTATCGTCAAAAACCTTCTGCCCTATCTGATTTCTATCATCATGCTCCGAATGGCGCTGTCTATTCCGGCAAATATCGGATATGAAGTTTTTATCACCTATATCGGTTTAGGCCTGCCGGCGACAGTTGCGAGTCTAGGAAACCTCATCAATGTCGGACGTCAGATGATGCTCTCGCCGTCTCTTCGCTATCAGCTCATCTATCCGACGATTATTCTCTCGCTTGTGACGATTTCATTCTATGTTTCGGGCAACGCCTTCTCGGATGCAGCTGATCCGAAACAGCACGTTTAAGGGGGAGAATATGCAGAAGCAAATTCTCAGTGTTAAAGATCTCGATGTAAAATTCAATTTAAGGGGCAGAACACTCCACGCCATTCGCTCTCTTTCTGTCGACGTATATCGGGGAGAGACATTGGCAATCGTTGGTGAGTCCGGAAGCGGAAAGACGGTTCTCAATAAGAATTTTATCGGCCTTCTGGATGCCAACGGCTTCATCGACGGTGGAGAAATACTCTACTATGGAGATCATGAGGTGCGCGATTTGGCTAAATTTAAGGGAGAAAAGGACTGGCTCGGCTTTCGGGGACGAGAAATCAGCATGATTTTGCAGGATCCGATGACCAGCCTCAATCCCCTTAAGACGATCGGTTCGCAGATTGCCGAAGCGGTGCGAGTCCACCAAAAACTGGTCGGGGACGATCTCAAGGTAGCCGTTCATGAGCTTTTACATGAAGTGGGGATTGAAAATCCGGAAAAAAGAGCTCGACAATATCCTCATGAGTTCAGCGGTGGCATGAGGCAGCGCGTCGTCATCGCCATCGCCATCGCCTGTCAGCCTAAGATTCTCATCTGCGATGAGCCTACCACTGCGCTCGATGTGACGATTCAAGCGCAGATTCTCAATCTTTTGAAAGAACTTAAGAAAAAGCTGATGCTCACCATCATTTTTATCACCCATGATTTGGGCGTGGTGGCTAATGTGGCAGACCGGGTGGCCGTCATGTATGCCGGTGACATCGTGGAAATCGGCACGGCTGAAGAGGTCTTTTATGATCCCAGGCATCCTTACACATGGGCGCTGCTGAGCTCTCTTCCTCAATTGGGCATCAAGGGGGAAGAGCTGTACTCCATTAAGGGAACGCCCCCCAATCTCTTTGCGCCGATAGTGGGGGACGCCTTTGCTCCGAGAAATCCACAGGCGCTTGAAATCGATTTTTTAAAGGAGCCTCCGTATTTTGAGGTCTCGCCGACGCACAAGGCAAAGACCTGGCTCTTGGATCCGCGGGCCCCGAAGGTAGAACCTCCGGAATATATTAAGAACATCCGCGGCATGGGAAGGAGATGACGATGGAAGAAAGAGACGTTATTCTCAGCGTCAGAAACTTAGATGTCAACTTCGGATCGCGCCGCAAACCATTTCGAGCCGTTAAAAATGTCAGCTTTGACATTTATAAAGGAGAGACATTTGGCCTTGTAGGAGAATCCGGAAGCGGAAAGACGACGATTGGGCGGGCGATTCTGCGGATTCACCCGGTCAGCGGAGGGGAGATTCTCTATAAAGGTGAGAGAATCAGTGGCAAGATTTCTCGAGAATTGGACAGAAAGGTCGTCTCGGAGATCCAGATGATCTTTCAAGATCCGATGAGTAGCTTAAATGAGCGTGCAAAAGTTGACTATATCGTCGCAGAGGGCACGTACAATACGAAAAAACATCTCTCGAAGCGCGAAAGAGCGCTCTTAGTCGATCAGGCGCTTCTCGATGTAGGACTGCTTCCTGAGTTTGCCAGTCGTTTTCCTCACGAGTTTTCCGGCGGACAGCGCCAGAGAATCGGGGTAGCTCGCTCTCTTATTATGGAGCCTGAATTCATTGTAGCGGATGAGCCGATCAGCGCATTGGATGTATCGATTCGAGCGCAAGTCCTCAATCTGCTGAGCAAGCTTCAAAAGGAGAGAGGGCTGACGTATTTGTTTATTGCCCACGACCTCTCCGTCATGCGTTTCATATCCGATCGCATCGCTGTCATCAGTCGAGGACAACTTGTGGAATTGGCTCCAAGTGAAGAATTGTTTCGCGCTCCGCTGCATCCGTATACGAAAGCTCTTTTGTCCGTTGTTCCCCAGCCCGACCCCGAGAGTGAGCGAGGTAAAAAAATATTGGTATATGATCCGAGCGTGCATGATTATGATGAGGATCCGCCTGTGTGGGAAGAAGTCGTTCCCGGTCATTTTGTCCTTGGCAATCAAAGGGAGATGGAAGGCTATAGGATGGAAGCAAATCGATAATACTACATGCAATCGACCCTCTAAGCGGGAAGACAGCTTCCGCGGAGGGTTTTTTAATGTCTGCGTGCATAGGAATGGTTTGGGGCGAGTTGAGAGATCGCAATGACAAGAGAATGTTCGATTATGAATAACGATAACGATAGCGAAAGCGAAAATATATTAAAGCAAGGAGAGTTTAAATTTCTGATTTGACACCTTCTATTTGTGGGTATAGAATGAACGTAATTTTATAAGACGAAGATGCAGACATGCACTCTCACGACGATGTGCAGAGAGAAGCCGGGAGGTGAAAGGCTTTCATTGAATGAGAGCGGTACCGCTGCGGAGTTTCAGGTAATGACTGACGCATGGGGGCGTTATCCCCTTTTGAGATCTGAGGATGAAATTAGGTGGAACCGCGTTGACTCGCCCTATGAGGCGGGATTTTTTTTTAGGAGGAATCATGATCAAGGTAACATTTCCGGACGGATCGGCAAGAGAATATGAAAAGGGAGTTCAGCTTTATGAGATTGCTCGAAGTATTTCTGAAGGCCTCGCTCGAAATGTTCTGGGAGCTGTCGTCAATGGAGAAACCAGAGGGCTTCAAGAGACGTTGACAGAAAATGCCTCGGTTCGCTTTGTCCGTTTTGAGGACCCCGAGGGAAAAGCGATTTTTTGGCATACCAGCGCTCATATTATGGCGCTTGCCGTCCAGCGTCTGTACCCCGATGTGCGTTTTGCCATCGGACCTGCCATAGATGACGGCTTCTACTATGATTTCGATACGGAGCATCGTTTTTCTCCGGAAGATCTTGAGCGGATTGAAGAAGAAATGAAAAAAATAGTCGCTGAAGGCCATTTGCTTGAGCGCTTTGAGATGAGTCGGGAAGAGGCTCTCGATCGATTTAGGCCGATGGGAGAGGTCTATAAAGTTGATCTTATTGAGAGTCTTCCGGAAGATGAAGTGATCAGTTTTTATCAATTGGGAGAATTCATCGACTTATGCAGAGGACCTCATCTCAAAGATATTTCTAAAGTCAAGGCGATAAAACTTCTCAGCATCGCCGGAGCGTATTGGCGCGGAGATGAAAAGAACAAGATGCTTCAGAGGATCTATGGTACGACCTATGAGAAGAAAAAGGACCTCGAGGCGCATCTGCATTTTCTTGAAGAGGCCAAGAAGCGCGACCATCGCAAGATTGGAAGAGAGATGGATCTGTTCAGCATGCACGAGGAGGGTCCCGGATTTCCGTTTTTCCACTCGAAGGGAATGATAATCCGAAATGAGCTTGAGAGTTTCTGGAGAGAAAAGCACAAAGCAGCAGGATATGATGAGATTCGTACTCCCATGATTTTGAATGAAAGCCTCTGGCATCGCTCGGGTCATTGGGATCACTATAAAGAGAATATGTACTTTACCAAGATCGATGACGAAGAGTATGCCATCAAGCCGATGAACTGTCCGGGTTCGATTCTCATCTATAAAAACCGCATGTATAGTTATCGAGACTTTCCTATGCGCTGGGCGGAGCTGGGCTTGGTTCACCGCCATGAGCTCTCCGGTGCGCTTCACGGCCTGATGCGTGTGCGAGCTTTTACGCAGGATGATGCGCACCTGTTTATGACGGCCGGCATGATCAAAGAGGAAATAAAAGGTGTCATTCGATTGTGTGATGATATTTACGGAACGTTCGGATTTAATTACCACATGGAATTGTCCACTCGACCGGAAAATTCGATGGGGGAACGAGAACAATGGGATTTTGCGGAACTTCAGCTCAAGGAAGCTCTTGGAGAGATGGGAAGGGAATACATCCTCAATGAGGGAGACGGTGCTTTCTATGGCCCGAAAATCGATTTTCATCTTGCAGACGCCATCGGACGCACATGGCAGTGCGGGACGATACAGCTCGACTTCCAAATGCCCGAACGATTTGACATGACTTATATCAATGAGCAGGGAGAGAAGGCAAGGCCTGTCATGGTTCACCGAACGATTCTCGGGAGCTTGGAGCGGTTTATGGGAATCCTGATCGAGGAGTTTGCGGGAAAATTCCCGTTATGGATTGCCCCTGAGCAGGTCAGAGTGATTCCCGTTTCCGACCGCCATCATGCGTTTTCTAAGAAAGTGGCCGATCAGCTCTTGGAAGCCGGTTTTCGGGTTCGTCACGATCAGAGAAGTGAGAAGGTCGGCTATAAAATCCGGCAGGCACAGATGGAAAAGGTTCCCTATATGCTTGTCATCGGCGATAAAGAGATGGACGAGGGCGTATTTGCCGTGCGTCACTTCTCAGTCGATGAAAAGGGGAAAAACAAGCAGTTTGAGATGGGGCTCCCGGAACTAATAGACAAGCTTAGAGAGGAAGTCTCCTCTCGCGCCATCCAGGCTTAAAACACATAAAGGCTTCGTATTTGTCGCTGTGTTTGTCTAAATGAAGGAGACAAACACAATGGCGTGCATTTGCATACGATTGTGTTGACCTACAACAACTTGACACGACCCTATTCAATTCAAAACTTGACACATGCTAATATTCTTGATAGTATTTACACTGTTAACAAGCAGAAAGCCCCCTTTCTCACCTGATGGCTGAAGCCATGGGTTCATAGCAAGTGTATGAATTCGGTAGAAATGCGGGCAAAATGTCCGCATTTTTTTTGGAGGCAGGTATAAAAAAGACAGAAATTAATGAGGAAATTCGCGATCGTGAAGTCAGACTGATCAATGTAGACGGTCGACAAATAGGAATTGTCTCTATACAAGAGGCATTGGAAGCAGCGGATGAAGCAAAGCTGGACCTGGTAAAAATAGCGCCGCAAGCGCGTCCACCCGTGTGTAAAATCATGGACTATGGAAAGTACAAGTACGAACAGTCGAAGATGGAAAAAGAAGCCAGAAAAAAACAGCGCATTATCCAAGTTAAGGAAATTCGCCTCAGCGTCAATATCGACGGCGGCGATATGGAGACTAAGGCAAAACACGCGATTCGATTCCTCGAGGCGGGAGATCGCCTCAAAGTATCTCTGCGATTTCGCGGCCGTCAGCTCAGTCGCAAAGAACTGGGGGTAGAAGTCGTTGAGAGATTTGCAGAGATGATCAAGGAGTACGGAGAGCTGGACAAACGCCCAAGCATTGAAGGGCGCAGCGTCGTCGCCTTTTTTACTCCGGTTAAGAAATAGGAGAGAACCATGACGAAAATGAAAACAAGAAAGAGCATTGCCAAACGCTTTAAGAGAACCGGATCAGGTAAACTCAAGAGACAGCAGCAGGGCATGCGTCACAAATTAGGACACAAATCATCCAATGTTAAACGCAAACTTCGCAAGAGCGCCATTGTTTCCGCGGGAGATCAGAAGCGCATCGACAGCGGGATGCCTTATTAGGATCGGGAGGAGATAAATCATGGCAAGAGTGAAAGGCGCAGTTAACGCCAAGAAAAAACATAAGAAAGTCCTCAAACAGGCAAAAGGTTTTTACGGACAGAAGAGCAAGGTGTTCCGAGCGGCTAATATCGCTGTCATGCGAAGCCTGCGCTCACAATTTGTCGGTCGCAAGCTCCGAAGAAGGGATTTCAGAAAGCTCTGGATTACCCGCATCAATGCGGCCAGCCGCATCAACGGCATGACATACAGCACCTTCATGCATGGACTGAAAAATCAGGGGATCACTATCAACCGAAAGATTCTCGCAGATATGGCAGTCAATGATCCGGCAGCTTTTACAAGTTTGGTTGAGCGCATCAAGTCGAATTCTTAAGATACACTCTGCGTGTATCTTTTTTTTGGGAGAAACAATGAAAAATCGAGCAATCGCGTTTGGAGTCATACTTGTAAGTCTATTGGTTTTTTTTTCGTGGGCCGTGTTTTTTCGTGATAAGAAGGCGCCTTTGAATTCAAATGAGGAGAATTTTGAAGTGGCGACGGATCTCGGTGACGGCATTGATCAGGAGCAGCCTGAGATTGCTATATACAGTCCCGACGGATTGATCGAATATGATGGAGTTATCTATGTCGGTGATGTCCCTGCAGAGGTGAACTGGGAAGAACAAATTCTTATCCGGTCCGAAGAGGCGATCGATGTCGGATATGTCCGGGATAATCTATTCTACGGTATGCGTGGGACGGATCTTGTCCAGATCGATGGAGAGGAGATTATTGTCCTTGCTCAGGGTGTCAGCGACATTCACTATCTCAAAGACAATATTCTCTTTCTCAATTCTGAAGGCGTGCAGCTTTTGAGTCCGATCCGAAATACAGTGCAGAGGCTTCTTGAAAACACGGAAGAAATGCCTGTCACATCCCTCGAAGGCATATTCCTTGTAAACGGAACTCAGTATTATGTTGTCTCGGATGATGAGGACAATACTTTTGAGATCTATATCAACGAGACAAAAGAATTGCTCAGCATCGAGGAAGGATGCTTTTTGAGCGCCTCGCCGACAGAGGCCGTCGTCTTGTACGGAGACAGCTCCACTCCGACAAGACTCGGAGTATATTTTATTGAGACCTCCACCGACACACAGATGCATTTAACGGCGGAGGGTGAAGAAGTGACGACCTCACCTCATTTTGATGAGAGGGGACGAGTCCGGTATCTGACAAAAAAAGATGGCGTGCTGTATTCGAATGCGATTGATATTGAAACTCGATTGAGAGATTGCGTAGAGCTGGCAAATGCAGCTGCATTTGTTGAGGATCTCTGGGTCGACGGTTATTATGTCATTTCTTTTGCCGGCCGCTTCTACTATGGAACGGACCCACAGTTTCTTTCGTATTATGATCTTTCTTTTGACCAGATCCGCTTTAAGGACGAGGACATCTTTTTAAGTGATGGTTCGACACTGCGCGTCATCCGCGACAACCAGTACAAGGAGTATTCCTTAAAGGGAGTTCCGGTGGAAATGCTTCCGGCAGGAGAATACCTATACTACACTTATTATGTGGAAGCACAGCCGTTTGTGAGCCGAGTCAAGATACAATTCTAGTGTAGAGCGGAGGAGGGAACATGCAGGTAAGACGGCCGATCTTCCTGCTGGCGCTTGGCTCCTGGCTACTATGCCTGGCCTTTTCTTTTCCGGCGGGAGGGATGGTACTCCCGCTTTTTTGTATCCTTCTTTCTTTATTTCCAATGAAGTTATGGCTGGTACTTTTGTGNTTTTTACCTGTCGTGATCTGCCCNAATGTCTGCGCGGGGGAATATTCAGGTGCTTTTTCTATTGTCGATCACGGTGTCNTACAAANGGATAAAGTGATCGCAACCGAGGAGAATTCTTATCGCTATTTTGGAAAATTACCGCAAGGAGAATATTGGGGGACCTTTGAAATCCGGCCGTTTCCGCAAAAAAACGGAAGATGGTTCATCAATCGGTCATATGCAGCACGAGGNATTTTTGCNGAGGCGAAAGTGATGAAAGCCGAGTTTGAAGCCGACATCCCTCTTACGCTGAGACAGCGCCTTCTTTCTTCCTTCCACCGGCGNATGGAAGGGATGGGCGAGCATAGGGGAATGGCTTTCAGCTTGCTCTTCGGGATTCGAGAAGGATTGGATCGAGAGATGGAAAAGGGACTTCAGGAACTNGGGATGCTCCATCTCTTTGTCCTTTCGGGCCTTCACTTGGGAATCTATTATCGAGGTGTGATCCGGCTGGGAAATGCCTTGTCTCTTCCGCGGATGGCAGTGGAAATCATTGCGTTTTCGTTGCTATTGTTTTTTTGTTATCTCAGCAGTTGGCATGTCAGCGCCTTGAGAACGCTTTTGCTTGCTCTGGTGCGAAGCATCGGTTTTTACTTAAAGAGGAAACCTGATCAATCAGAGTCGCTTGGCCTTGTCTGCCTGATCCTGTTATGGATAAATCCCGCATGGGCGGGAAGCCTTTCTTTTCTCTTAGGCACCATTGCCTATGCCGGACTCAGATTGAGCAGAAAGTATAAGCTGTTTTGGATGAATATTGCATTATTACCGATGCAAATTCTTTTCGTCGAGAGACTGTCGATTGTGTACTTGATTGTCAATGCAATCGTGAGTGCTCTGAGCGCGCCTTTGCTTTCTCTGATAGCTGTTGCTTTCATATGGACATCTCTTCAGCCGCTTGCTTCCTTTCTCTTAGCCGGCCTTGTAAGAGCACTCTATCTAACAAGGCAGGTGGTTCTATTCTCGGTGCAGATGCCCTCTCCGGCTTGTTTGAGTCTCGTTGTCATCTATCTTCTCTGGATATTTCGCCTTCTATTGCGTGAAAAAGAGCCGGCTTGGACATGGGGAAAAAACAAGGCAGCTTGGTTTCTTGCAGCCGGTCTAATTCTAAGTTCGATGACACTTGTATTCGATAAAAAAATGCAGCGAGGAGTCATTTTTTTTGACGTCGGTCAAGGAGACGCATCGCTGATTGTGACCCAAAGCGGAAGGAGTATATTAATTGATACAGGAAGAGATAAAACCCTGATTAGGAAGTTGAAAACACTGGGGATCGAGCAGGTAGACATGCTGATTCTCTCTCACCTCGATGCAGATCACAGTGCGCTGGCGGAGGAAATCCCCTGTCGAGAGCTCTATGTTCCCGTAGGAGAGTCGATGGGAATTCCTCTGAGAAAGGGAGACTTTCTATCCATTGACGACGTGGACATATTTGTTCATCATCCCCAAAGAGCGGGCAGCGATCGAAATGATGACAGTCTGGTGTTGTTGGTCGAGTGCTATGGAAAGAGAGTCCTCTATACAGGCGACGTGGGAGCGGCGGTGTTGGGAAGTTTGGACTTAGGCTATGTCGATGTACTCAAGTTTCCTCATCATGGCGCGAGATCTTCTCTTCATGAGGGTGCTCTTGATACAATGCAGCCTCTGATGACGATCCTGTCTGTCGGGCGAAACAATTATCACCATCCTTCGCCTCATGTCATAGAAGCATTGGAAAAACGAGGACTTCGATATCACAGTACATGGATGTCCGGGAACTTCTTCTTTAATGAAACAGGCTTCCGCTCTTATTAAATGCGTGTTACAATTTGGCCGGAGGAATGATGAATTATTATGAAGCTCTCCAGAAGTTAAAGGATGGCTCCTTGCCGCCCTGTCTAATATTGGAAGGACCGGAACCGTATCTGACAGAGGACTTCCTTGATAAACTGACGAGGAAGTTGATTCCGGAGGGAAGTGAGTCCCTAAATTTGACGCGCTTGGAGGGAGGCGAGGTCGATTTGGAGACCCTGCAGCTTGCCCTGGGGACATTGTCGCTGTTTGGCGACCACAGGCTGATCGTTGTAAGGAGTGCGCAGGATATCAAATGGACACAGGCGATGAAAAAATTGATCGCTGAACAGTTATTTGAAGGAGTGACGATCGCTTTTGTTATTGACCGAGAGGGAGGAAGCGTTCGGACTCTCAAAACGCTTGGAACACCCGTCGTCTCACAGAGCATAGACAGAAGGCAGATGCAGGGATGGATTCAAAAAGAGGCCCGGCTCGCTGATAAAACGATGACACAAGAGGCGATGAGAGAAGTGATTGAGGGAAGTCGGTACTTTGAGTATCAATCTCGTATCGATCTCTTCTTCATCAAGAGCGAGCTCGATAAACTGTTCTCGACACCGGAGCAGAAGATCGGTGTGGAGAGAGTGCGATCCATGCTGGCCATCCCCGCCGAAGAGAGGGTCTTTGATATGATCGAAGCCATCACCATGGCAAAGAGCGAACGCGCGTTGGAAATGTATTCTCATCTCAAAGCGTCAGGAGAAGTCTATAATATACTCTCTCTGCTTATTCGAAACTATGAGCAGCTCTTAATAGCGAAGATATTTGCCGAGTCTTCTCGAAGCCAAAACGAACTGGGAAATGTTCTCGGGCTGCGCAGCGGTTTCGTCCTTCGGAAGATCCAAAATCAGGCAGGCGAGCATAGCAGAGAGTTTCTTTTGGAACAACTGGAATTGTGTTTAGACACATTGCATCGAAGTCGATTGGAGACCGTAGAATTAACGGAAGTCGTTGAAAATCTGATCGTTCAGCTTCTGCAAAGGGCAGGGAAAAAGAGGAAATGATGGACACAAAAGTCGACAAATTGAAACTAAAACGAATCGTCATCAAAGTGGGGACATCCTCTTTGACGTATCCTTCCGGAAAGATCCATCTCAGGAAATTGGAGGAATTGATCACCGTTCTCTCGGATTTGAAAAATCGGGGACTGGAGATCATTTTGGTTTCCTCCGGAGCCATCGCCGTCGGCGTAGGGAAAATGGGCTATGCAGAGCGGCCGGCAGATCTTCCGGGAAAACAAGCGTGCGCCGCCATAGGCCAATGCGAACTGATGTATCTTTACGATAAGTTCTTCTCTCAGTTTCATGTCAAAGTAGCGCAGATTCTTTTGACTAAGGATGCTTTTGAGGTCGAGGAGAGAAGAGAAAATGTCACCAATACATTCTTGAGGCTGTTGGAGATGAACGTTTTACCCATAGTAAATGAAAATGACTCGGTCACGGTGGAAGAAATTATTGTGGGAGATAATGACACTCTCTCGGCTTTGGTCGCATTGTTAGTGGAGGCGGATGCGTTGATCATGCTCAGCGATATTGACGGAGTTTATGACAGTGATCCCAGAAAAAATCCGGATGCCGTGAAAATGGAGACGGCAAATCTCAACTCGAAGAAAGTGCGCTCAGGCATCAGCGGAGCGGGAAGCTCTCATGCTGTCGGGGGAATGGTGACAAAATTTGCCGCGGCATCTTTGACGGTGCCCAAAGGAATATTTACCTGGGTGATGAGCGGAGAGCAGCCCCGAGATCTCTACCGCTTCTTTGACGGAGAAACTTTAGGAACGCTTTTTATAGAAGGAGAGTCGGATGATTGAGCACATGGGAAAACGAGCAAAATATGCTTTGAGAGAGAGCATCCATAAGACGAGCGAAGAGATCGACGGTGCGTTGATGAAAATGGCGCAGGGCATCAGAGACAATCAGGATGTGATCCTCAAAGCCAATGCAGAAGATATGCGATTGGCGCATGAGTCGGGCATGAACAAGGCGATGCAAGACCGGCTTCTTCTTACGCCGGAGAGAGTAGAGGGGATGGCGCGCGGGTTAGAGGCGACGGCTAAGCTGCCTTCTCCTCTCAATAAAGTGCTTTGGGAGAGAGAAATCCGCGAAGGGCTTGTGGCAAAAAAGGTGAGCGTGCCTTTAGGCGTTATCGGATTTATCTATGAGTCCCGCCCGAATGTCTCGGCTGAGGCGGGAGGCCTGTGCTTCAAAGCCGGAAATAGCGTCATTTTAAAAGGCGGGAAAGAGGCGTTTTACAGCAATCGCTCAATCGTTGATTCCTTGCGGGCGAGCATGAAGGAGAGCGGTTTTTCACAGGATCTGATTCAGCTTGTCACAGACAATTCCAGAGAAGTGACAAGAGAGTTGATGATGGCAACGGAGTGGATCGATGTGTTGATTCCGCGCGGAGGACCCGGCCTGATAAAAAGTGTGCTGGAAAATGCAAGAGTCCCCGTCATTGAAACGGGCATAGGTAACTGTCATATTTACGTCGACGCGGAGGCGGATCTACTCAAAGCAGTGCCTATCATCGTCAACGCAAAGATGCAGCGTCCGTCCGTTTGCAATGCGGTGGAAACGCTGCTCGTTCATCAAGATGTGGCCGGGGAGTTCCTTCCCAAAGTCCGAGAAGCTCTGAGCGGTGTGGAACTCAGGGGTTGCAAAAAGACGGTGAAGATTCTCCCGGATATCCAAGAGGCGTCCATGGAGGACTTTGCTACCGAGTTTGCCGATTTAATTCTTGCGATAAAAGTGGTGGGAAGTGTCGATGAGGCGATCGAGCATATCCGCGAATACGGAAGCGGTCATTCCGATTCGATCCTGACAGAAAACAGAAACCACGCAAGTAAATTTACGCGTGAAGTTGATTCTGCAGTCGTCTATGTCAATGCGTCCACACGCTTTACAGACGGAGGAGAGTTCGGCTTTGGTGGAGAAATCGGCATCTCGACACAGAAACTTCATGCCAGAGGTCCGATGGGGCTGGAAGAACTGACGTCGAATAAATATATTTTGGAAGGAAAAGGGCACACGAGATAATCGGTGCCCTTGGTTCCTTTATAAATTGATAATGATAGGCAAGCTTGCCGGAATGAGAATAAAAAAAGGCTATGAAAATAGCCGTTTTCTATGTCCACAGTCATTTAGGCAAGCTTGTTTAATGCTTTTGCCATTCTTGCGACTTTACGACGGGCAGTATTTCGATGGATGCTTCCTTTCGATGCCGTCTTCTGGACGATCTTCTGCGCGTCGATAAACTTCTGCTCGGCCAGTTCACGTTCGTTTGTGGCGAGAGCTTCATTGAAGCGGCGCACAGAGGTTTTCATTCGGGATTTGGCAGCTTTGTTGCGCTCTGTCTTCTTGTTGATGACGAGGATGCGCTTCTTCGCCGACTTAATATTTGCCAAGCGGTTCACCTCCTTTATGCTGTAACAGAGCCATATTATCATGAAAGCACAGGTGATGGCAAGGATAAATTGCAATTCAGTGTAAAGTTTTTTCTGCAATTGATATAAAAACAATGAAAAACCGGGATTTTCTTGCTCGGTCAAGTCTTCTCTTATGTGCAGGCCGCACTTTCTTGAACGAGATGAAGGAATCTCTCAGCCGCAATGCTCATGGGGAGTGTGGGATTATACAAAAGATGCAAGGTGCGTTTAGGAGGCTTTTCAATGACATGGATTTCGAATAGATCGGCTTTGTCGACGATTCGGCGGGGAGAATAACCGATGCCAAAACCGCTGGCAACCAGATCAACCAAGAGATCGATGCTGATCACTTCTACACTCGGTTTCCAGGAGAGCTGATGCTCTTCAAACAAGTTCTCGAGGACTTGGCGCGTGCTGGTATGAAGGCCGAGGCTGACCCAGGGATAGGTTAACAGAGATTGAAGTGACTGTTTTTTATCGGCGAGAAAGGCAAAGTCGACATTTGTAAAGAAGACTTCGTCCATAGGATACAGTGGAAGTGCTTGAAGCGCTATCGATTTTGAATCCTCGAGGGATGCAAAACCGATGTCGACAGTGCCACGGTGGAGTTCTTCAATAATGGCCGGTGAGGGGCGGTTGACCAGACGCAGATGAATATAGGGATATCTTTTTCTAAAACAGGCAAAGGTATCCAGGAGAAAGTGTCTGCAGAGAGTGTCGCTGGCACCGATTGCAAGAGAGCCTCTTCGAGCCTGCGTCACCTCTTCAAGGATCTCCTCTGCTCTGCGTATTCTCCCAAATGCTTGTTCGAGCTCTCCCTGAAGCATCTTTCCTTCTTCTGTGAGAAAGACGCGCTTTCCTCTGCGTGAAAAAAGCTGCACCCCCAGTGCTTTTTCAAGAGTTTTGACGGACTGGGAGATGGAACTCTGTGTGACAAAGAGCTCTTTGGCAGCGCGCGTAAAATTTTCATATCGGGCCGCTTCAAAGAAGACGCGGTATTTTTCTAAATCATTCATTAGCTCACCTTATAATAAGTATTAGTAAATCCTCTGTTTAATTATAATGTAAAACCTCTTACAATGGAAACAGAGGAGGGTGTATGTTTACTGTCTATGTGGAAAAAAAAGAAGGATTTCGCACTCAGGAAGAAAGACTGAAGCGCGAATGGGAAGCCCAGCTTGGTTTTTGTGTTGAAGAATTGCGGCTGGTACGACTGTACTACACGCCGGTGGAATTAAGCGAAGAAGAAATTCGAACACTTTTCTGTGATCCAGGCATTGATGAGTTTTCGTTTGTCTTGGCGGTGCCTGAGGGTTTTCGAGCGCTGCGCGTAGAGCCGCTTCGCTCTCAGTTTGACCAGCAGGCGTTTTGGATGGAGAAATGTCTGGAAGTGATTGGAAAGCCGGCCCCGGTGTCGACGGCAATGATCTATATGGCAAAAGTGGCAGATGAGGTGCAGTGGCAAGCCATTCAAGATTATATCATCAACCCCGTTGAAACGAAAAAGGTAAAATTGGACTCCTTTGCAGAGGTAAAGGGCAGCGCGTATCGGGATCTGAGTTTTGAAACAATCTCTCTTAAAGATGCCGATCTTAACCACGTCTTGCAAAAATGGGATTTGGCGCTTTCCGTTGAAGACATGGAAGAGATCCGATCGTACTTCCTCTCGGAAGGTCGCCAGCCCAATTGGAGCGAGCTTAAGTTTTTAGAGACGTTTTGGAGTGATCACTGTCGCCACACTACTTTTAATACAATACTTGAAGAGATCGATCTCAGTGTGTGCGGTATCGAAAGTGCAAAAAAAGATTTTTCCTTTTATGAAAAAACGAGAAAAGAGTTGACTGAAAAACCCGTCACCTTAATGGACTTGGCGGTGTTTAGCACAAAATGGCAAAAGCATCAAGGTAATCTCGGCGATCTGGAAGAAAGTGAAGAGATCAATGCCGCCAGCATCTATCGCAGAGCGGGTGGTGAAGATATTCTGCTGATGTTTAAAAATGAGACGCACAATCACCCGACGGAAATTGAGCCTTTTGGAGGGGCGGCCACATGCCTCGGAGGCGCCATCCGCGATCCTCTCTCAGGACGCAGTTACGTCTATCAGTCGATGAGACTGACGGGTGCAAGAGATCCCCGAGACAGGAGAACGCTCGAGGGAAAATTGCCTCAGATGACGTTGTGTCGAAGAGCGGCGGAAGGCTTCAGCTCCTACGCAAATCAGATCGGACTGCCTGCCGGATGTGTTCAGGAATTCTATCATCCCGGTTTTGAAGCAAAGAGGATGGAGGCGGGATTTGTCATCGCCGCAGCAAGAAAGAGTCATGTAACCCGCGGCACCCCTGCTGCCGGTGATCTTCTGCTTCTTGTTGGCGGAAAGACGGGAAGAGACGGGATCGGCGGCGCATCCGGCTCTTCAAAAAGCCATGATGAAACGGTGGTTGAAGGCGCCGCAAGTGAAGTGCAAAAGGGAAATGCGCCTGAAGAACGAAAATTAGTTCGATTTTTCCGTGATGAAGGGGTCGGACCGAAAATCGTCCGCTGCAATGATATGGGAGCCGGAGGTATCGGAGTTGCTTTTGGGGAAATCGCACCGGGTCTGAGTCTCTCGCTCGATCATGTTCCCGTCAAAAGCGAAGACATTCATCCGTGGGAAGTGCTCCTGAGTGAATCACAGGAGCGAATGGCACTCGTCATTCGCGCGGAGGATCGAACCCTCTTTGAAGAGACGGCAAGAAGAGAAAATTTGACCTTTTCTTTCCTCGGCGAGGTGACGGATGAACCGCGCTTCATTGTAAAAAGTCAAGGAAGAAAAGTCATCGATCTGAGCCGTGAATTCCTCTCCAGCAGCGGAGCTGAGCGCAGAGCAAAGGCGAGGCCTCAGGCTCCTGATATGCAGGCATATCCCTATTGCAAAGAAAATGTCGAGCGCGACGCCCTTCGATACGCTTCTCTTCAGGGGTTAAGCGAGATGTTTGATTCGACAGCCGGCTCATTGAATGTTTTCTCACCGTATGGCGGAAAATATCAAAAGACTCCGCTTGAAGGCATGGTGTCGCTGATTCCTGTCGGAGACAACTCAGAGGATGTCAGCATCGCTACTTGGGGATACGATCCGCATCTGGCCGAGTGGAGTCCGTATCATGGCGCTCAGGCAGCGGTGCTTCTCAGCCTTCTCAGGGCCTTGGCTCTGGGTTCGGACATCAAGGGAATCCGCTTTACATTCCAGGAGTATTTTGAGAGATTGGGCGAGGATCCCAAGAGATGGGGCAAACCGCTGATGGCTCTTCTCGGAGCGAATTCCGTTCTCAATACATTTTCTTTGGCTTCCATAGGAGGAAAGGACTCGATGAGTGGGTCTTATCTGTGGGAAGGTGGGGAGATTTGCGTTCCGCCAACGTTGATTTCCTTTGCCGTCAACACCGCTCATATTGACGATGTGATCAGTCCGGAGTGGAAGCGGGCTGGAAGTCATCTCTATCTGCTTCCTATGGAAAAGCTCGATGATTATTCATTTGATCTGGCCAAGGTAAAAGAGGCGGCCGAGGCATTTCTTGAAATTAAAAAAGAGGGAATTCTCAGCGCGTCAGTGGTCGAAGGCTCTCTAAGGGAAACCCTTCTTCGCAGCGCTTTTGGAAATGGCATCGGTGCAGAGGTGCGTGGAGTCGGTGAGAGCTACGGTTCTCTTCTCATTGAGAGCGAGCAAGAGTTGAGCCATCCCTTGCTTCTGCACATCGGACGAACAAACGGATCGAGTATCCTCGTCTTTGACGGATCGGTAATTTCTCTAAAAGAGGCGCTGAAGGAGCGCGAAGCGACGCTCTCAGACGTCTATGAGCTGCCGTCTCGAACAGGGGAAGCGCCGGATTCGTTCAAGACAACTCAACCGGAAGATGTCAAGTCGAAGGCGGAAGTGAAGGTGCTGATTCCGGTATTTCCCGGGACGACGGAAGAAGACGATGTCGCTCGGGTGTTCACTCAATCCGGAGCGGAAGTGGAGATCTGGGTGTTTCGAGATCAATCGATGGAGGAGTCGATGGAGGAGCTTAGCCTCCGCTTAGGTAATACCGACATTCTTGCCCTTGTAGGAGGGTACTCATCGGGCCATGAGCCCGACGGCAGTGTTCGCTTTATTGAAAGTGTCTTTCGAAATGAGCGGGTAAAAGACGCATTCCACTCCTTCCAATCCGAGGGGGGAATGACAATAGGAATCGGAAACGGTTTTTCCGCTCTTCTTCGACTCGGCGTCTTCTATGATGGGAAGATCATCAGCCCTGAAGAAGTTACCATGGGTCTTGCCCTCAATAAGAACGGAAGGCATCAGTCGATGTATGTGGACATCGCTCCGCAGACGGACAGGGCTCCATGGATGATGGAAGCGAAAAAGGGAATGGTTTCGCGTGTACCCGTGTCCCATGCGGAGGGACGATTTTATGCATCCGATGAGGATCTGTCTCTACTGGCCCGTCGTGGACAGATTGCCTCCGTGTATCTGGAAAATCCGAATGGATCGGCGCAAAACATCGAAGGATTGATCAGCCCTTGTGGTAGAATTATAGGCAGAGCAACGCATGACGAACGCCTGCAAAACGTCGCGGGAATCAATGTCGGCGCAAGAAGCGCCTTCGATATGTTTGCCTCTGCCGTGAAGTTTTTGAAAGGAAAAAAATGAAAATTGCACTGATTATGGGGAGTCGAAGCGATTTCGATGCGGTGAAGCCCGCTCTGGACATATGCAGAGAATTTGGTGTCTCTGTAGAGACGAGAGTCTTAAGTGCCCATCGCACGACGCAGGAGGCTCTGATATTTGCAAAAGAAGCAAAAGCGAACGGATTTTCCGTCATCCTTGCCGCAGCGGGGAAGGCCGCTCATCTTCCGGGCGTTCTTGCATCGGTCACAGAACTTCCCGTCATTGGGATTCCTGTGCAGACGTCGATGATGGGTGGGTTGGACTCCTTATTGAGCATTGTGCAGATGCCATCGGGTGTTCCGGTGGCGTGTGTGGGAATCAATGCCTCCGCTAATGCGGCGCTCCTTGCGATGAGGATATTGGCTATTGAAGATGAGGCGCTTGCCGCTTCGTATAGAGATTATGTGAAACAACAAGAAGAAAAAGTCAGACAGCAGGATCGGGAAGTCGTCGAATTGACGCGCCTGCATGAATAAGGATAAGAATGGACAAGCTCAGAGAAGAATGCGGGCTGGTGGGAATCTGTTCTCCACATTATCAGCCCTTGGGGACGAAAATTTATGATGCGCTGATGAGCGTTCAGCATAGAGGACAGGAAGCTGCCGGGATTGCCGCGTATCATGAGGGCGTGATGACGTATTTTAAAAATACAGGGTTGGCGTCGGAGGTGTTTCATCAGGAAAACCTGCGCCCCCTCAACGGCTCGATCGGCATTGGCCATGTGCGATATAGCACAACCGGCTCCCAGGAGAGAAAGAATGCTCAGCCTCTTGTGGTCGACTTCAAGGGCGGTTCCATGGCGCTGGTGCATAACGGAAATCTCATCAATGCCGTATCGATTCGCGAAGAACTGATCGATGAAGGTCACAGTTTTACGACGACCATCGACTCGGAAATCATTGTGCGCCTTCTTTCCAAAAATTATAAAAACAATGGCATTGAGGCGTTGATACAGACGCTTAGGCAGATTCAGGGAGGTTTTGCGCTCATACTGATCCTCGACGGAAAAATGTATGGCGTGCGTGATCCGAACGCTCTTCGTCCGCTTGTGATGGGCAGGACGAAAAACGATGAGATTGTCTTTGCCTCGGAGACATGCACCCTCGACCTGCTTGAAGCTGAGTTTATCAGAGATATCGATAAGGGAGAAATCGTGGAGGTGGACGGCTGCGACTATCGAAGCTATTACTACGACGATTCAAAGCGCAGAGCGATGTGCGCCTTTGAATACGTATATTTTTCCAGACCCGACTCCAGGCAGGAGGGGCGAAGCGTTTACGAAGCCAGAGTAAAAATGGGTGAACTTCTTGCCAAAAAAGACAGGGGAGAATACGACTTAGTGGCGCCTGTGCCTGACAGCGGGATCCCTGCCGCGGTGGGCTTTGCCAATGCATCAGGTCTGCCCTATACACACGTACTGATTAAGAACAAATATATCGGAAGGACCTTTATGGATCCTACACAAGAAGAGAGAGAGAGGCTGCTGAGACTGAAACTCGGCATTCTCAAGGAGACGGTGAAGGATAAGCGTGTTCTTTTGGTCGACGACTCGATCGTTCGCGGGACGACGATGAAGCGGCTTGTCGAGCGAATAAAAGGAGCGGGGGCAAAAGAAGTGCATGTGCGCATCTGCTCTCCTCCCATCAAGTATTCTTGTTATTTCGGAATCGATACTCCTTTGAAAAAAGCTCTTATAGGTGCAAATTACGAGATCGAGAGGATCGCCCAACATATCGGAGCCGACTCCCTGATGTATCTTGAGCTCGATGATTTAATCGAAGCGATCGGACTGCCTCAGGATTGTCTCTGTTGTGCCTGTTTTGACGGGAACTATCCCATGGAAGTGCCCAAGGTGCAGAGTCGATACGTCTTTGAAAAATATTAGAACGGAGGTAGACTTTGAAAGTCAGTTATGCGCAGGCCGGCGTCGATGTCCGGCGCGGACAGGAAGCCGTCCAAAAAATGAAGGCGGCCGTAGAGGCTACATACACTCCGGATGTTCTTGCTGAACTTGGGAGCTTTGCCGGGTTTTTTCGTGTGCCTGACGGCTATGACGAGCCGGTGCTCGTCAGCGGTACAGACGGCGTGGGAACGAAAATCCTTCTCGCAAAGGAACTCGGAGATTTTTCAGGGTTAGGACAGGATCTCGTGGCGATGTGTGTAAATGATATCCTCTGCCATGGAGCCAAGCCTCTGTTCTTTCTCGACTATCTTGCCAGTGCGAGGCTCGAACCGGATGTCGTCGTCTCTCTTGTCGAGAGCATTGCGCGCGCCTGTACGCATGCCGGATGCGCCCTTATCGGAGGAGAGAGCGCTGAGATGCCCGGAGTATATGCCCCCGGCGATGTGGATATGGCGGGGTTTTGTGTAGGAATCGTGGAGAGAAGCAAGATCATTGACGGGACGACAATCGAAGCGGGCGACGTGCTCATCGGCCTTGCCTCAAGCGGCGTTCATTCAAATGGCTACTCTTTGATTCGAAAATTGTTTTTGGAACTTTATCCGGATGAGCTTGCATCCTTTGCCGAGGAGCTTTTGCGTCCGACACACTTGTATACAGAGCCGCTTGCGGCGCTGTGGAAGAAGGTCGGCGTCAAGGGAATGGCCCATATCACGGGGGGAGGCTTCTTTGAAAATATTCCGAGGATGCTTCCAAAGGGGCTCAGTTTTGACGTCGATACTCGCACCTGGCCTCGCTCCGCTCTGTATCAGAAGATTGCACAACTGAGTCAATTGGATGAAGAAGAGCTCTTTTCCACCTTCAACATGGGCATTGGCATGGTCATTGCACTATCGCCCGATGAGCTGGAGTCGGCCCATCAAATCTTAAACGAGACGGGATGGGAGGCATATACCATCGGAGTCGTGGTAGAAGGTGAAGAACCATGTCTGCGCTGAAGCGGATCGTCGTATTTGCTTCGGGCAGCGGCAGTACATTTGCTTACCTTTACGATGAAGGCAGGGACGACTTCGAGATATCGGCTCTCTTTTGCAATCGAGTCGAAGCCGGTGTCAGAGAGAAGGCGCGTCAAAGGGGAGTTCCCGTGGTCGACATTAAGGCGGATGGAAAGTGGAAGGAAACACTTCGTCAACTAAAGCCCGATCTTATCTGCCTGGCCGGATATCTCAAAGCCATACCCGAAGACATCGTGGAGGCGTTTCGGGGAAAAATACTCAATGTCCATCCGGCTCTCTTGCCCAAGTTTGGAGGGAAAGGGTTTTATGGACACCATGTACATGAAGCGGTCATTCAAAGCGCGCAGGCCATAAGCGGCGCCACGGTGCATCGAGTCGATGAAGGGATTGATACCGGAAGTATCCTCGCCCAGAGCGTCGTCGAAGTGCGACCCGACATGGATGCCGATTCGCTGGCCGCAGCGGTACAAGCTGTTGAAAAACCGTTGTTTTTAAACACAATTAGGAAAGTATTGGAGGAAGAAGCGTGAGAGCACTTATAAGCGTCTATGATAAGACAGGAATCACAACTCTGGCAAAAGAACTCGTTGAACTCGGCTACGAACTTCTTTCAACGGGAGGAAGCCTGAAGACCTTAAAAGAAGCGGGTTGCCCTGTCACGGCTGTGGAAGAAGTGACAGGTTTTCCCGAGCTTCTAGGCGGCAGAGTGAAAACTCTTCACCCTGCCATTCATGCCGGAATTCTTGCAAGAAAAGACGATCCCGAACACATTCGTCAGATTCGACAACAGGGTATTGAGCCGATCGATCTGGTCGTCTGCAATCTATATCCATTTGAGGAAGGATTGAAGAAAAATCTTCCGTTTCCTGAGATGATTGAGCTCATCGACATCGGTGGGCCGACGATGATCCGAAGCGCTGCAAAAAATTATTCTTCCGTTTTGGTGCTTTCTTCCCAAAAACAGTACGAAGAATTTATCGCACGCTCAAAAGAAAATCGACTCGATGCAGAGTATCGAAAAAGACTTGCGGCGGCAGCGTTTTCACACTGTGCAGGGTATGATGCTCGCATTGCCAACTATTTGAATCAGGAGCTATTTCCTGACGAGTTGCATCTGAGCTTTGTCAGGAAGGAAATACTACGCTATGGAGAGAACCCGCATCAAGAGGCGGCCTTTTACACAGATCCTCTCATGCCCGGATTGCTAAGCGAGGCGGAACTTTTGGGAGGCAAGGCGCTGTCTTATAACAACTTGCGAGATGCCGATGCGGCAATCGGGTTGGCGCTTTCCTTTGAAGAGGGAGTCTGTGTAGCGGTGAAGCACTGCACGCCCTGTGGAGTTGGGCGCGCGGAGACGGCTTTTGAGGCGTATGAGTTGGCGTATAGCTGCGATCCGGTGTCGATTTTTGGAGGCATCGTCGCTTTTAATCAGGAAGTTGATGCCGCAACGGCTGAGAAGATGAACGAGATTTTCCTTGAAATCGTCGCGGCGCCCTCTTTTACACAGGAAGCGCTGGACGTCTTGAAGAAGAAAAAGAATCTCCGCATCCTTCTCCTGAAGGGTACCCCTTCCGATCGGCCGGTGATGACATCCGTCGACGGAGGACTTCTCCTGCAGTCGCCCGACCATGATCTGTATGAGAAACTCGAAGTCGTCAGTGAAAAACAACCGACAAAGGAACAGCTGGAGGGCCTTCTATTTGCCTTCCGGGTCGTTAAATATGCAAAGAGCAATGCCATCGTCGTCTCGGACGGTAAGAAGGCGGCCGGAATCGGCGCAGGAAATGTAAATCGCATCGATGCGACGAAGATTGCCCTTGAAAGAGGACAGGGAGGAACCCTGCTTGCCTCAGACGCTTTCTTCCCGTTTGACGATGTCGTTGAAGAGGCGGCTCGAATGGGAATCGAAGCGATCATTCAGCCGGGTGGCTCCATTCAGGATCAGGCAAGCATAGACGCTTGCAATCGCCACGGCATAGTCCTTGTCTTTACCGGCATGCGCCATTTTAGACACTGATATGCGCGTGCTCATTGTCGGCGCAGGGGGGCGGGAGCATACTCTGGCATTTTGTGTCAGTAAAAGTCCTCATGCGCAAAAGGTTTATGTGTCTCCGGGAAACCCCGGAATGGAAGATGTCACCACCACAGTGACAGGGGAGATGAGTCCGCCTGAGCTGGTCGAACTTGTGAAAAAAGAACACATTGAGCTGGTCGTCATAGGTCCGGAACAGCCCCTCGTGGGCGGTTTGGCCGACATTTTGCGAGATGAAGGAGTGTCGGTCTTCGGACCCGGGAGAGAGGGAGCCAAACTCGAAGGGAGCAAGGCGTTTGCAAAAGAATTTATGGAAGAATTTTCCATCCCCACGGCGAAGGTATCATTTGCTTCCAATCTTGATGAAGCAAGAGACATTGCCCGAGATTGGAATGGTCTTCCTGTACTAAAAGCAGACGGATTGGCAGCGGGAAAGGGCGTCTTTCTTCCGGATTCACTTGAAGAGCTGGAATCCGTTTTGATGGACATCTTTGTCCATCGAAAACTCGGTTCCTCGGGAGAGTGCCTCCTTTTTGAAGAGAGACTCTTTGGGCCGGAAATATCTCTTTTCATGCTCCGCAATGAAACAGGCTTCACGTATTTGGGCTCGGCTCGAGATCATAAGAGAGCGTATGAGGGAGACTTGGGGCCAAATACAGGTGGCATGGGAACGATTTCTCCCGCTGAGGAACTTTCACCTGAAGAAAAGGTTCAGGCGCAACAGATCATGGAGAAGACGCATAATGGTCTCCTTTCCAGAGGCATCGATTATCGAGGCATCATCTTTATCGGAGCGATGCGAACAGAAGACGGGCTGAAAGTTCTCGAGTACAATGTTCGCTTCGGCGACCCGGAGACGCAGAGTTTGCTTCCAAGAGTTGATGACGACATTTTGCTTCTTTTGAAGAAGACGGCAGAGGGAGGGAAGCTTCCGGCGGGAGTGTCCTATCGACATGGAGCCGGTGTCTGTGTATGCATTGCTTCGGAGGGCTATCCATTAAAAGCTGCCTCTGCACAGAAGGTGACACTTCTTCCGCGTGACGAAGGCGTCTTGTTATTCCATGCGGGGACCAAGAAAATCGATGGAGAGCTGATGGCCGTCGGAGGCCGAGTTTTTTCTCTCGTCGCTTTTGCAGATAATGTTGAGCAGGCCCGCTCCAGGGTATATAAAAATATTGACAATATTCAATTTGCAGGCATGTGGTACAGAAAGGACATTTGAATGATACGATGCGAAGGTGAAGCGATGTCTGTCAAAACAGACATTCCCGCTTTTGTTGGCATGGTGGAATTTTTCTGCGCTGTGCCAAAGAAAGGTCATTCTCTGTGAAAGTGAGTTTCCTGCGCCATGCGCAGACGCAGGCAAACAGAGACGGAATCTTGCAAGGGAGGACAGATACCCCAATCAGCGATATCGGAGTTGAGCAGGCGAACGAGGCGGCAAAGAAATGGAAGGACATTTCTGTCGACTGCGTCTATTGTTCGCCGCTTCTTCGTGCCCGTCAGACGGCTGAGATTGTGTTGAAGGGACGAGATGTCCCCGTCATTTTCGATGACCGGCTGTCGGAGCGTTATTTCGGGGAGTTCCAGATGCGCTCGGTCGAGGATCTCCTGGCTGCGGGTTTTGAGTGGGAGCGATCGTACAGCGAGTATGACTACTCTTTATTTGGAATCGAATCGCTCGGCTCCGTCAGAGATCGTGTGAATAGTTTTTTAGAAGATCTGAAAAAAGAGCCATTCAACCACGTGCTGATTATTTCTCATGGAGCGGTGGCTATGCTTTTTCGCCTCTATTTTTTGGGGGGTAAACTTTTGTGGGATGAACAGAAGATAGATAATTGCCACTGGGTCGAATATTGGCTTGAAAGGTGAGGGTGGAATTGAAAAGTATTGCTTTTTATCTGACGCCGAAAAATGAAGTGATCTTTGAGTATGAAGATGCCAGTTTGCGCCAGCTCATCGAAAAGATGGACCACCATGGCTATACGCACATTCCGATTCTGGATGCAGCCGGGAGATATGTCGAATCGGTAAGCGATGGAGATGTGCTTAAAAAACTCCTCTCTCTCGATCCTATTTCTCGAAAAGAGGCTGAAAAGATCAAATTGGAGCAGATTCCAAAGCACCATTCGATGGAACCGGTCCTCATAACGGCTGATTTAGCGGATCTTTTCTCTATGATCATGGTTCAAAATTTTGTGCCGGTGATCGATGATCAGGGAATTTTTATCGGCATCATCACCCGAAAAGACATCCTTTTAAGCCTGGAACACAAGTTGTTTGAAAACGCAGACACGGAAGTACAAGATAAAAAATGAAGACGCTCATTCTCTGGTTGATTCTGCTGCTGCTGCAGTTTGCACTCTGTGCCATTACATATAAATTGTTCGGCCTTATCGGCCTTTTCGGCTGGATAAGTGCCGCCGTCATCACCGCAAATATTCAGGTTCTAAAAAGTGTCGAGCTTTTAGGGCTTGCGGCAACTCTGGGAAATGCAATTTACGGAAGTATCAATCTCTCGACAGATTTGATCAACGAAAAATATGGTAAGAAGATATCGGAAAAGGCGGTCTATATGGGCTTTTTCTCACTTCTGACTTTCACGCTGATCATGCAGCTTGTGCTGAAAATCCCCGCTTCTGTCAATGACTTTGCACAGGGGCCGATGGAGGCGCTCTTTTCTTTTTTGCCTCGGCTCAGCGCAGGTTCTTTGATTGCCTTTCTCGTCAGTCAACTCAGCGATGTCCATCTGTTTGAGCGCATTCGTCGCGCTTTTCCCTCTGAAAGGGCTCTGTGGATTCGAAACAATGGAAGCACATTGATCAGCCAGCTGATCGATTCGGTGCTCTTTGTCCTGATCGCTTTTTGGGGAATCTATCCGTTGGATGTGCTTTGGCAGATTGTGGTGAGCACGTACCTCATCAAGGCGCTGAGCGCGATCCTAGATACGCCTTTTGTCTATTTGATGCGCAGCATGCGTCCGCTCTGGGAATATGGAGCTCAACATGGTAAATGAAGCGATTATCAGGCATTATATGAGACGCCTTCTATTGGCAGTCATTTTGATCGTGAGTGTTCTCGCTTTTTTGTGGATCAACTTTCTCTATACTCGCTTTGCTCTTGAAACACAGACATTTTCAGCTCAGCAGGAAATTCTTTTGCAAGAGTCGGTCGACAATCGGGCGCATCGAGTGAGAATGGAAGGAGAGCGCTCATATTTGCAGGAAGCTCAGGAATTGCAAGACGAGCTCGAAATGGTCTCCGATTCGATGAAAAATTCAATCTTTGATCTGTATTTTACGCTGAACAGCGCTCCGGACTCCATTGAAGTTCGCATGCAGCAACTTCTCTCTCAGTTTGAGCAGGGAAGCGGTTTCTCTTTTTATATTCAAGACGATACCAACGATCAGCATTTTGGCGACAAGCCTCCGAGTTCGTTTACCTTCGAGGCGATCGGGCACTCACAAGATGATCAAATGCTGTATTTTTCTCAGGCGCTTAGGTATCCGCAGGGGAATTTTGTCGTCTACACGCATTTGGATGAAGAAATTCGCCGTAGAATGCTAATTAATCTTCCGAAATATCTCGAGTTGGATCCTTCGATTCTCGTCTTTGACGAGCACGAAGTCAATCTCGCTCCCCATGCGCAAATTTCGACTATTTCCGAGCTTGAGGCCAGAAAAGATGTCATCTATAGTGTGGAAAAATCTGATATTTCCGGATTCTCTTTTGGATATCTCATCAGCCGCGAGGCGTTGGATCTGGCCCTTGCAAGTCGCGAGGCGTTGTTTTCCGGCTTTTTAAAAAATCATCTTCTGGAGCTGGCGGCTTTCTTTTTGATCCTCCTTGTCTCAGGAGGGGTCGTCTTTCACTTTTTCTCCTCATCTCTTCGAAGAGACCAGGAGATGATGAACGATATTTTGCTACGTGCATATGAAGGAAAGACACAGCTTACGCAAGAACCTCTGTTCCGCCATTTCAGCTTGACTCCGACCCTAAACGGTATCTTCTCCGACATGCGCCTAAAAGAAACAGAATGGTCCTCACAAAAAGAGGATTTCGAATTAAAACTGAAGAGGCAGCAGGTGCAACTTCTGAGCTTGGAAAGGCGCATACAGAGTTTGAGCGAGGAGTCGAAGTTTACGGAAGGGGTCATTTTAGAGAAGCGGCGAGAAGAATTTTCTCTCATTGATCTGATTCGCTCAACCCATGAGGCGACCGATCCGCAAGCCCCTATGGAATTGAGGGGAGACCCCTTTCTCCTGGAGAGCGATCCGGATCTTTTGGAGGGAATTCTACGCGATTTCTTTTCTCTTTGCAGAAAGAAAACTCGTCGATATGTAATTGAAATACTGCGTTTTGAAGAGCAATTGCAGATATTCTTCTCTCTTACAGGAACGGATGCCGTCGATGAAAAAGTATTGGAGCATCTCAAACTCCTTGCCAGAAATCTCGAAGGCACGCTCCTGAGAGATATGACGACAGACGAAGGACTGTACTTATCCCTCTTGTTTCCGCTCAGAGGGTAGGCGTTAGAATAGGAAAATCATGAACCTCAACACATTAAATGATCAACAGCGCGAGGCGGTGTTGGCTGAAAGAGGCCCTCTTCTCATATTGGCGGGAGCCGGATCAGGCAAGACGCGCACATTGACAGCTCGAATTGCTCACCTGATCCTTGAAAAGAAGATTCTACCGTGGAAGATCATGGCCATTACATTTACCAATAAAGCGGCTCGAGAAATGAGGCAGAGACTGTCTTCTCTTTTGGGTGAAACGGCGGAGGATTTGTGGATAGGCACATTTCATGCCCTTTCGCTTCGCATACTTCGAAGAGAAGGCCATCGCATCGGCATTCCGTCTACTGTCATGGTCTATGACTCTGCTGATCAGCTGACTCTATTAAAGGAGTGCCTCGACGAGTTGGATATGGATAAAGAGGAGTTTCCTCCAAAAGCGGTGCGCGCCGTTTTTTCGACTCTCAAGAGCCGGCTCGTCCGCCTTGGCGACTATGCGACGCATCTTGACGAAGAGTATCATGAGCTCTTTCGACTATATGAAAAGAAACTTCGCGATTTTTGCGCGCTCGATTTTGACAATATTCTCATCCGGTTGGTCGAGCTCTTTGAACTCCATGACGAGGTCAGAGCGCATTATGCCGCTCGGTTTGAAGAAATTTTGGTTGACGAATATCAGGATACAAATCCTGTGCAATACCATCTCCTGAGTCTTCTTACAAAAGAGAAGAAAAATCTCGTCGTCGTGGGAGATGCGGATCAAAGCATATATGGCTGGCGTGGGGCCGATATCCGAAACATCCTTGAGTTCCAGTCGGATTTTCCGGATGCTCGAGTTATTTTGCTTGAGAGAAACTATCGTAGCACATCGACAATTTTAGAGGCAGCCAATGCCGTGATCGAACACAATGTCGATCGGCCTTCCAAAGAACTATGGACAGATGAAGGCAAGGGCGAGAAGATTCATCTCTTTGAAGCGCATGACGATGCTTCTGAAGCGAGCTATGTCGTTCGCGTCATAGAGGGTTCGCTTCTTCGCGGACAGAGTCTTAGCGATATAGCGATTCTCTATCGAACGCATTCGCTTTCCAGGCGATTTGAAGAGGCGCTGAGAAAGGCGCGTATGCCGTATCAGTTGATCGGGGGCTTGAAGTTCTATGATCGAAGAGAGATCAAAGACATGCTTGCCTATCTGCGCGTCCTGCAAAATCCTGCCGATGAGATTTCCCTCCTTCGCGCCTCAGGGATTCCCAAGCGGGGGATCGGTCCGGGGACGATCGCGAAGTGGCGAAGTTTTGCCTATGAAAATGCCTTGACGATGTATGAGGCGATGAAGACGGGGGTCGACGAAGGGCACTTTAAGGGAGTGGCTGCGGCTTCTCTTTCTTCGCTTCACGGTCTCTTTGAATCGCATCGAGAACTCTTGGAGACGGAGCGGCTGGCGAGTGTGCTTGAGAGCTTGTACGAGAAGAGCGGATACAAGGAGATGTTAAAAAAGAGCCGAAACCTTGAGGATCGCACGAGGATAGAAAACATTGGCGAGCTCATCAGCGATCTTGAGGAGTATGAAGAAAAACAAGGCGGATCTCTCGATGAGTATCTGCAGAATGTCTCCCTGATTTCTGAAGTCGATACGATGGAAGACGGACCGAAAGTTACTTTGATGACGCTTCACAGCGCAAAGGGTTTAGAATACGACCGCGTATTCATCGTGGGGATGGACGAGGACATCTTTCCGTCCTATCTCAGTTTAGAAGACGATGAACTTGAAGAAGAGAGGCGCCTGTGTTATGTAGGTATCACGCGTGCCAAAAGACAACTCCATCTCACTAGGGCCGATCATCGCTTCCGATTTGGGCGCCTCGAGATGATGAAGCCGTCGAGATTTATCGATGAAATTCCCTCCTCCTGTTTATATAAAGAAAGAACGAGGGAAAGTGAGCTGGTTGTCCGTTCGATGGCCATCCCCAAAGCCAAAGAGGATACGGAAGAGTATACACCCGGGGACAAGGTCTATCACAAGGTATTTGGAAAAGGGACCGTCATCAATTATGATGAGGAGAAAAAGACGGTTCAGGTCGCTTTTCCGAAAGAAGGAGTCAAAAAACTGCATGTTCAATTTGCGCCCCTTAGAAAGAGCAAGTCATGACGGATAGGTATCAAGAGCTCCTGGCGGAGATTCATCGCCACAACTACCTCTATCATACTTTGGATCGGCCGGTCATATCGGACAGAGAGTACGATCTTTTAATGGAGGAATTGCTGGCGTGGGAAGCGGCTCATCCCGACCGGATCGACCCCAATTCCCCCAGTCGAAAAGTTGGCGGAGAACTTCTCTCCGGGCTGACTCGCGTTCGCCATGCCGTCGCTCTTCAGAGTCTTGACAATTCATATTCTCCTGAAGACGTGCGCGCATTTGACAGGCGAATTCACTCCGCCGGACTCGATCCGACATATGTGGTTGAGTGCAAGATCGACGGCCTGAGTGTGGCGCTTTCATATAGAGAAGGCCGTTTTTATCAGGGTCTGACAAGAGGCGACGGGTTCGAGGGAGAAGATGTCACCGCCAATCTGCGCACTGTTGTCGATCTTCCTCTCGTTCTTCAGGAGCCGAGGGATATGATCTTGCGGGCGGAAGTATATCTTCCGAAAGCCGGCTTCGCCAAAATTAATGAAGAAAGAGAAATGCAAGGGCTTGCAACGTTTGCCAATCCGAGAAACGCAGCGGCAGGTTCTCTTCGTCAGTTAGACAGCCGCTTAGCAGCGGAGAGAAGGCTCCATATCTTCCTATTTGAAGTGTTAGAGTCGGATCGAGCATATGAGACACATGAGGAAAAACTGAGAGATCTCAAAGCACTCGGTTTTCCTGTGGCAGAGTATAAGATGGCTGAAGACATTGAACAGGCCCTCGAAGCAGTTCAGTTGCTTGGCAAGAAGCGTCACGAGCTTCCCTATGAGATGGACGGAGCGGTCATCAAGGTCAATGAGAGTTTGCTTCGCGAGGAACTCTCAGAGACGAGCAAGGCTCCCCGATGGGCGGTGGCGTTTAAATATGCGGCGCAACAAGAGGAGAGTGAAGTTCTGGGCGTCCGGTGGAGTGTAGGAAGGACGGGAGTCGTCACGCCGACGGCGCTGTTGGATCCGATTGAACTCTCGGGCTCTGTCGTTTCAAGGGCGAGTCTTCATAATGAAGAATATATTCAAGAAAAGGACATACGCCTTCATGATCGGGTACTCGTGGAAAAAGCGGGAGACATTATCCCACAGGTTGTGAGGGTTCTTTTGGAAAAGCGACCTGATCATTCTGAGCGCGTGGAGATTCCCAAACACTGTCCTGCGTGTGGGAGCGTGCTTGTGCGCCTTGAAGAAGAGGCGGCCATCCGCTGTGTAAATGCTCAGTGCCCTGCAAAGCTTCAGCGCTCCTTGGAGCATTTCGTCTCGCGAGAGGCGATGAATATTGAGGGGTTGGGCGAGAAAAACCTGGCTTTTTTGATTGAGCAGGGAATGATCAAAAAGAGCACGGATATATATCATCTCAGTAAGTATGCTGAAGAGCTAAAAGAGATGAAAGGCTGGGGAGAAAAGAGTGTAGAAAAACTCCTGGAGCAGATCGAGGCGTCAAAGGAGCGAGATCTCTCGCGCTTCATAAATGCGCTTGGAATCGAAAATGTAGGAAGAGTGGCGGCATCGGATCTTGCGCGGAATATGGGGACGATGGACCGTCTCAGGCGCGCCGGCGAGGAAGATCTTCTTGCCATTGAGGGATTCGGCCCTCGCACCGCCGACTCCGTCTTGCAGTTTTTACATAATGAAAAAAACGAGGAGCTTCTTGATGAGTTTTCGCGCCTGGGGATTCCGAAGGCCGCGCAGGAAAGAAAAGTCGCTTCGGATATATTTTCGGGCAAGACATTTGTCATCACCGGAACGCTTCCTGCAAAGAGGAGCGAGGTAAGGGATGCACTTGTCTCTCATGGTGCGAAGGTCAGCGGTTCGGTCAGCTCGAAGACGGATTATCTCCTTGCGGGAGAGGAGGCGGGAAGCAAGCTGACTCGTGCACAGCAGCTGGGTATAGAGATACTTGATTGGCAAGATTATCTGAGATTGATCGGGGAGGAAAAATGAAGACTGGCAAACTAAATTCACATCAACTGCATCACTCTGTTTTGAGTGTCCTTAACGAGGGAAATGACCGATCTCAGGCAAAGGTAGGAGAGGATGTCGCTTACTATGAGTGCCGCTCAAACTATCTTGCTTTCAGCACGGATCCGATTACGGGAGCGACAAAAGAAATCGGGTCGCTGTCTGTCATCGTCTCATGCAATGATGTGGCCGCAGGAGGAGCGATTCCCCGCGGACTCCTGATGACCTTGCTTCTTCCTCCGAGCACGACGATGGAGGAGATTGAAGAGATTGCGACGGATGCGTCTAAAACGGCAAGAGAGTTGGGTGTGGAAATCCTCGGAGGCCACACGGAGATCACCAGCGCCGTCACGCGCCCTGTTATCAGTAGCACGGTCTTCGGGACATGCGAGGCGATCCCTCCGGGGGTGAAGCCGGGAGATGCGATCGTTTTAACAAAAAAGGTTGCCATGGAGGCGACAGGGATATTCATCCGTGAAAAAGAAAAAGAGCTTGCCCATTTAAGCCGGGAAGAAAGGCGAGAAGGGCTTGAGCTTGCCGATCAGCTGAGCGTTCTCGAGGAAGCGAAAATCGCCGTAGATTATGGAGTCAATCGAATGCACGATGTCACGGAGGGAGGCCTCTTGGGAGCGCTCCACGAGATGATATTTGATCGCGCCATCGGCTTTCAACTCGATCTTGACAAGGTGCCGGTCTCTCCTGTTACGCAAAAAATAGCAGATCATTTCGGACTTGATGTCTATCAGCTCATTTCTTCCGGAGCGATGATCATATCTTTAGAAGAAGAGCGTGCAGACGGTTTAGTAGAGGCGCTTGGCGCGCGCGGAATTGAAGCGAATGTGATCGGCCGGTTTACAGATGGTACAGATGTCAGGGTATATAAGGGCGGCAAAAAAATAGAGATCGACCTCAAAGAAGTCGATGAGATATACCGTGTGATGGGGTAGGATATGAGGGATATTGAATTTATCTGTGGCTTTACCCAAAACCCGGAAGGGTCCGTGTTGGTACGTTTCGGAAAAACCATTGTCCTGTGCACTGTTAAGGCAGAAGAAGGCGTACCAAATTTTGTTGAAGACGATGCCGGCTGGCTGACGGCGGAATACTCCATGCTTCCCGGTTCGACTTATGTGAGGAAGAAGCGCAGGACGGCGGCGGGGGAGCTGGACGGAAGGACGGTGGAGATCAGTCGCTTGATCGGAAGNTCTCTGAGAAGTTGTGTCGATNTGAGAAAACTGGGGCGGATGACTCTATATATTGACTGTGACGTTTTACAAGCTGACGGCGGCACCAGAACGGCAGCCATCAGCGGTGCGTCGCTTGCTCTTCGCCTTGCCGTGGACAAACTTCTCAACAACGGTTTTTTAGTGGATGATCCTTATACAGGTCTTGTGGGAGCCGTCAGCGTTGGAAGAGTGGACGGGCGCATGGTCTGCGATCTCTCCTATGAGCAGGATGTGCGTGCGGAGATCGACTTCAACGTCATCATGAATCAACAAGGAGAGTTCATAGAGATTCAAGGAACCGGAGAGAAGGGGACATTTAGCGAAGATGAGCTGATGCGCATGATCGATGCTGCTCGCAAAGGGATTGAACAGATTTTCCAAAAACAGGAGGATAGCCTTGAAGCATATCGTCGTAGCTACACACAATCCTGGTAAAATGAAAGAATTTCGTTATATTCTGCGCCATTGGAATGTCGAGCTCATGAGTCTGGAGGATTTGGGACTTGATGAAATCGACATCCTTGAAGACGGGGATACATTTTTAGACAATGCCCGCATCAAAGTAGAGACACTTAGACAATTTACCCGAGATCCGATTTTGAGCGATGATTCCGGACTCTGCATCTCGGCTCTTGACGGTCGTCCCGGAATTCACTCGTCCCGTTTTGGAGGAAGGGCTCCTTATTCGGTAAAACGAAAGCTTCTTGTGCGCGAACTCGAAGACAAGGAAGATCGCTCAGCTCATTTTATTTGTGCCGCCGCTCTCTTGATCGGCGAGAAGCTTTATACTGCGGAGGGGATTGTACGCGGAGAAATCTCGAAAGAAGATATCGGCGACAAGGGCTTTGGCTATGACAGCATTTTTTATTATCCGCCGCTGAAAAAGACATTCGGCCAGATGGAGATGGAAGAGAAGCACTCCCTCTCTCATCGGTATGAAGCCCTCAAAGCATTAGAAGAGATCGTGCGCCGTGAAGATCCTGATTTTCTCGGATAGCCACGGGTCAATCGGTAAAATGGAGGAGTGGATCCGTGAAGAGTGTCCTGATAAACTCATCCATTTGGGGGACTATTATGATGATCTTCCCGGGGCGCTGCGTGTTCCGGGAAACTGTGATCCCTATGCCATAGGCGCAAGGGTTAGAGCGGTTACAATTGAAGGCGTGCGCATCTTCCTGACACATGGTCACCGCCACGGCGTAAAAGCAGGCTTAAGATCTCTGATGCAGGCGGGAAAAGAGGCCGGAGCGCGCATCGTGCTCTTTGGCCACACACATACCCCACATATATCTGAGACAGAAGGCATGATCCTATTAAATCCGGGAAGTGCAAAACACTCAGGGATCTCCTTGGAGATAACCGATGAAATCAATGTAACTTTTATTGGAGAAGGACACGGACAGGAAATGCACCGGTTTTCGCTTGAGTCATTTCATGTAGACATTGGTAGTTGACGAGAAGAGGCTTTTCTTGTAGAATGTAGTTCATGCTCCGGGGTGTAGCGCAGTTTGGTAGCGCATCTGGTTTGGGACCAGAGGGTCGCGGGTTCAAATCCTGCCACCCCGACCACCCCGAAGGACAAATACGGCGGCTATCGTCAAGTGGTTAAGACACAGGATTGTGGCTCCTGCATCGTGGGTTCGAATCCCACTAGCCGCCCCATATTGCGTCCGTAGCTCAGGTGGATAGAGCGATAGCCTCCTAAGCTGTAGGTCAGGGGTTCGAGTCCCTTCGGACGCGCCAACTCTGAGGACATATCCGGTTCGGGTGTCCTTTTTTGTTTTATTGAAATCACTTGAAAGATATTCTCATCCAATTCATCTATAGCTTTGCAGGGGCAACCGGCAGTGTGACGATGCTTTGACAAAAATGTTAGGTTGTTCCTGCGTGAACTGTTATCTTGCAGGTATGAAACTCATCAGAGAAGATTTCCTTTTGTCTGAAAAGGTATTTACAATCTTTCACAAGTATACGGAAATGTATCAAGCCATGCGCATGATTGACAGGAAGTGGTTTGATTATTAGAATGGATGCAGTTGGCAAGGCAAAAAACATGAAGAAAACCCATTAATATTACCACCTTAGTTTTATTGCGTGAAACAAGAAAAACATGAATGGTAAGAACTGAACTTAGAGCAATTTGTGTATTGAATGAAAGTATAGGATCCGATGAGATCCGTTCGCAATAAGGAGGAGCAGTATGTCGAGGAAAAGCGGAGCTTTTCTGGCGATTGATATCTTTGCCGATCGTTTTCGAAGCGTAAGAAAGCGTAAGCTCATTCAAAATAAACGGTTACGTGACCTGGTAAGTTATGTCAGAAAACATAGTCCTTACTATGCGGAAAAACTGGCGCATTTGCCTGAGGAATTTACTCTTACGGATCTCCC
>JGI24710J26742_10000393_pt1 | contig 40059 bp, 32 predicted proteins | sample BioPla2DNA2_FD_26742 | JGI IMG/M metagenome (IMG submission 26742)
ACACGCTCATATGTTGCTTGATGGTATCTTGACTCACTTCTGCAAAGTGGGCAAAACTGTTTTTTAGTTTTAGATTTTATTTTTATAACTATTTTGTCTTTAAACTCTTTGAACGTAATCTATACCCAAATCACTAATAATATAAAAATTCGGATCTTTTTCGGCACTGTAGCATTCGGATGAAAATACTATCTTTGACGGAATATTTTCATGTAATGCCTTATTATATTCAATCAAAGCTATATCTAAAGGATCGTTTGTTCTAACTTTGAGTTTATTCTTTACCCATTTTTCATTTTTTGCATATTCATCTACCATGTCTATAGGATCTATCGTGTCACCGCCTACGTCGTTACACATAACGAGTTCTTTCATTATATATTCACCTGTATTTTCATCTAAATCATAGACAGTTGAATCGTAATATACTCCTTTATATGGGTTCCATACAGCAGTGCTTGGAAGGTCTTCTATTCTTGGTGGTTCAGGATAAAATTTTTTAATATTTTTATTTTTTGTGGTTTTATTTAATGTATAATTATCTTGCGAAAACACATTACCGCTTCCAAAAATATTAATTATTGTTATTAATGAAAATAAAATAATGAAAACAACTAAAAGTTTATTTTTTTTCATTTTTAATACCTCCTCTTACAAATATCGGTTTACTATTATTTAAAAAAGTAAAAAGCATTGCTATAATTATTGGGGGTAAATGTATTAGGGAGGGATTCAATTAATTCACCGGAGCCCCATTTTGATATAACTTTTGTTGGATATCCACTACTATTCCATTCTGTTACTTTTGCAAGGTGTATACCAGCAGGGCCTTTATATGCAATAACTTTGGTACCAAGCATTACAGAAGATGAGCTTTGAGAATAAACAGTTCCTGGGCGATTGCTATATGAATAACCACCATAAGAACCTTTTTTCATATATGCTATTAAATAAGGAGCTAATTGATCTGGATGTATATATATCCATTCATTAGGCCATAGCCACCTATCAGTTACATCAACTGCATATGCAAGGCAGTTATAAGTTGCATATTGTCCATCATATCCAACTTCATTCATTAAACCTGTACCCACACCTCTAAAACTATTATTAACAGGTGAAACATAATAAAAAGATGTGTCTACGTATTGATAAGTTCCAAGATTTGCTGTTGTAACATATGCTGTTTTATAAGCACTGGACGTTCCTGAAGCGTTATTAGCTACTACATTTATTCTTGGTATTTCCCATATACAAGATCCATAGCTTAAAGATCTATGTAATGGTTTTACCCAAGAAGTAGGTGTCCATGTATATGTATAATATCCACTACCAGAATAAGACATATTTCCAACAAATATATCTCCATTAGATCCATAATACAACTTAACTGATGTGGGATTATTAGTAACTTTTGCTTCAAAAAGATAACTGCTGCCTTTTAGATAATAACTTCCAGAGTAGGAAGGTTTAATAATTGTAACATTTGGAGGTGCTGCATAACATATACTGACTAATGTAATTATACAAATAATGCAGGATAACGCAAAACTAAAAGCTTTAAAATTTAATGCTTTCATACTTAATACCACCTTTGTCCTGATTGCTTTGTCCTGATTGATTTTAAGCTAACAAAAAGTATTTGCAATAACTAATAATTACATTTTTCACCCCACTATGTATGTTTTTTCAATACAAATATATCATATGTAAATATTGCATGCAAGTAATTTTATGGTATATATTACATGCTAATGTATTGTCTATTATTCTTATTATACAAAAATTCATAAAAATTATAGACAGTTAAAATATAAAATTGTCAAAAATTTTTATATAAGCTTATTTTTATTAAAATTTTTCATTTTGTAATAAAATAAAATTTGTCCAAATATATTAACTGCACGTATAAGCAAATAAAGCCCAGAGAACAAATAACAATAATTGTACAAAAGCTATATATTAAGTTATATATGAAATGTTAACATGTGTTGGAGTGTGAATGGTAAAATATAATTGACAGTTTTCGGTCAATAACATTTACGGTTTTAAGATGCTTTTGAAGAGACAAAGATCCGAGTTAATATTTTTGTACTTGTTGAATTATTTCCGGTAGTTAAAAAATAGACTTCTCTCCACTATTAATAAGATAGCTTATTTTGAATATAGAAAAGGTTCAGTTATTCTTGAGAATACAACTTTAAAAGATAATGTTTTTACATTAGGAGAATATGCGGGGGAAGAAGAGTGAGCATTATTCTTTTACGGTTATGTTCGGTAGAGAAATCACAAAAACAGATAGACAATTACTGTCGAATTAGATAATATGTTTATTAAAGATAAATTATTCTTATTATAACATAATCTATAAAAATTTAACATGGTGGGAGATTAAGGATATGAAGAAAAATATAGTTTGCTTGGTTTTACTTATTATCTTTAGTTTATCCGGATGCAATTTATTCGTAGAAAAAGAGAGAAATGGAGAAATAGATGTGCAGACATCGGTAGAAGAAACTCCTTCTATTGATACCTCTGATACCTCGAATGGGGCTAACAACACCCCGGGGAAAGATTTCCCGGATAAAGAATTATCGTATAAGGTTTTGAGATAGAATGAGGTGAAATAGAATGAAGGCAAAAATAACGATATTCTTATTGGGAAGCATTCTTTTGTTGTTTATCACTTATGTAATTGTGAATTATAACCATTGGGCTTCTCCAAAAGGATATACAGATAAAACGATAAAAGAAATTGATCTGAGCGGTAATTCGGTAAAATCTGCGTTAAAATATGCAAAGTCAAGGACTGATGAGTGGCATGAGGGAGGTGTATTAATTGGTGCAATAATGCATTTCTCAGATAAAGAGTCACTGCAAAGCATGAAAGGTGATTTTTTCTGTTCTTATCAGATAATAAATAGAAATCCTTTATTAGGTCTGAAATACGTAGTTTGTACTACTAATATTGACTTTAAGACTGAAACGGCAGCATTATTTTCAGTATCATCAAGTGATAGAGGGAATGAAGGTAATAATATTACTGAGGATGAAATCTCAAAATGGACTATTGATATTGATGACGCTTTTAGAGCAATGGAAGATTTAGTAGGAACTGACTACTTGGATAAGTTTGATACTCCTATAGGTAAGTTGTTGTTTTATGCAGATAGTTGGAGTTTGACTATTGAAGATATCAACAGTAAAAAGACAGTAGATATAGAAATTAACCCCGTAAATGGAATAGCAGAATTGTTTAATAATGATTTTAGTTCTTAATAAAGTAAAGTTTTATTAACAAATATAGAGAAATCGTAGAATAGAGACTGTTAGAGAGTATGTTCAAACTAAGAACTCTCTCTGACAGTTCTCAGTTTTTTGCATGTTAATTTAGAGTGGGAGCTAATTTGCCAGACGATAACGGGGTTTTGGAAATAAGTAAGTTTGACCTTTTTGGAAATCTAATTGAAAGCACAACATGCTATAAGAGATGCATTTACTGATTTTATATGGACTAGAGTTGAAAGTGAAAAATAAAAAAGTGTAAAGGGGCATCGTTGGTTATGAAAAAAAAGAAAAAGACAATGGTTGGAGCCATAATCATTGTAATTTTAGTTATTATAATTACGGTATTTATAGCAACTGAATATAATAGTTACAGAAGGCAAAATGAATATACTCCGAGGATAGAAAGGGTTACTACTGAGCTTGGTGATGAATTTGGAGTACATATGTATACTGTTGACTTTCCTGAGATAACTAATTATATCAGTATTTTAGACACCGCAAATAATAAGGTATGCAGCAGGGGAATTCACACCGGAAGAACTTGAGATAAATAAGGATAGCGGAATTGGAGAGATAGGTATGATGCTTTTTTCAAAAGAACTAATTGAGCAGAAATAAAGTGCTGGTATACACAATGAGCGGTTATCTGATGATAGCCGCCTTTTTGTATTATGAATACCATTTATCGGCTCCTGATAAGTGACACGAAGTTGCTCAAGTTGTTGAACCGATTACATATAACTAGGATATAACCACAGGTGTCTTTGACGGAGAATAAATGAAGAAAGCAAACACCCTATTAATAGAACCCTTGAAAAGGTATATGATGCCGTTGGAAGGTTGAAGACAATGGCAGCATACGGAAAGACAACACAATACAAGTGCTAGGATGACGAAATACTCTCTGATAAACAACACTAAATAGGAATACAAATTGAAACACAAGTCCCCTTCCCGGGAGCAGACGTGATTTTTACTTTTCCCTTCACAAGCTCCGCCCTCTCCTGCAAACCTCCAAGACCAAAGCCGCCCTTGAGGTCCTGAGACTTTTTTGATTGTTCTTCTACATCAAAACCGACACCGTCATCAGTTATAGTAACATAGACCATATTATCGGTTATTGAAAAGTTAACGGTTACGTTTTTTGCCTTGGCATGTTTGTATATGTTGGATAAAGACTCCTGTATCATCCTGTACAGGGTTGAAGCGAGGTAGTACTCAATTTTTGATTCATTCCCCGTAAAATTAAAGGTTACCTTTACCCCGGAGCTTTCTTCGAAGGAACTGAACCTGTTTTTCAGTGCGGTTATAATCCCGGCATCGAGATAAGAAGGCTTCAGGTCATAAAGTAGAGTTCTTATTTCCGTTGTTGTGGATTTTATTGCTCCATTAAGAGAATTAAGCTCATCAACACATTTCTCGTACATGGAACTCTGAAGGAGCTTTTTGGCAAGCTCAACCCTCAAGGAAAGGTTTACAACGCTTTGAGCCGGGCCGTCATGGATCTCCCGGGCAATTCTTTTCCTTTCCTCTTCATGGGCAATAAGAATTTTTTTGCTCAAAGCTTCAAGTTCGCTGTTTTGCCTCTTATAGCCATCGAGAAGGTTTCTCATCTCCCTGTAAAGGAGGTTGTTTTCGAGGGCAACAGCTGCATGACCCGCAAGGGAATTCATAATCAATTCGTCTTTATAGTCATAAGAGATTATTTTGCTTAACGCATCTTCACTTTTATAATCTATCTTTTCATCGGGGAATTTCTTTTTATTAATTAACTGGATGACGCCTAAAATACTGCCTTGATGGTCTTTTATAGGTATGGCAAGAATGGATTTTGTCACATATCCCGTGTGCAGATCAAAGCTGTTGTTATGGCGGTAATCAAGCTCAGGGGATAGATTGTAGGCATCGTCAACCCTTACGGTTTCACCTGTAATAACTGTGTAACCGAAGATACTCTCTTTTGTAATTGGAGAAATGAATATTTCAAGGTTTATGTCCATGCTTAAGTTTTTTGCAATAACGAATTTTAAGCTTTTGTATTTATAGTCGTTGTTTTTTATGGACGTCCAGTTGTAGGTATCCTTGTCGATTACAAGATAAATTGTTGCCGCATCGGAGGAGGTAAGTTTCATGCTGCTGGTTACTATCATATCAAGAAGCTTTATCGTATCCTTTTCGGAAGAAAGGGATTTACCTATTTCATAAAATTCTCTGGCTTCATTTCGTAGGAAGGATATTTCGTTTTTATTATCAATTTCTCTTCTTAACTTGTTTATCAAAAAAGCACTGTTGAAATGCTTTGTATATACATATTCAAATACAATGTTTAAATCTTCGTTGAATTCTGCGTCTTTGGAACTGAACAAAACAAGAATGCAGTCTAATTTTTCCAAAAGGTCTTTAATGTGATAAGAAATATCGTAAAATAAGGAGTATTCGATAAATATGATGGGGGCGGAAAGGGTTTTTGTATTTTGTGAACAAAAGCTATTAATACTGTTTAAAAAAGAATCTTTATCTGAATAAGTGCTTATTTGAACAATATTGGTACTAAGCAAGTCAATAAATTTCTGGTATTCGCAAACATTTGAACCTGCTAATAAAAATGCGGTTGCATTTAACATTTTATTTACCCCTTATCGTGTGTCTTATTGACTTATTTAACCATAGTGAAAGCATTAAAAATGAAAATAGAATTATCGATATATATATTATACAATATTATTAATGTTAATTCAAAGAAACTTTTGTCTGCGGGTGCATTAAATAAATGTGAGAAAAATATTCCGGAAACTTAAGTTTTATAGTTCTTCTTCCACATTTTTCTTCACTTAAATAATATACACCCTTTGTCTGTGGGTGCATAAAACAAGTGTAAAGAAAAATATACACCGTTCGTTATTTGGGTATATAAATTTCTCTGGGGGAAAGCATATGATTTGTTTTAATTGCGGTATAAAAATTCACAGCAATGAAGCCAAGGTATGTAAGCTTTGTGGAGTGAGGTTTGAGAAAATATGTCCTTTTTGTAATTCTCCGAATCCTCTAATGGGCAAGTATTGCTTTAACTGCGGTACTAAATTGGAATGCTTCGAAGCACAAAGCTCGGTTAAAAATTTTAACACCCTTTCGGAGAGCAGGAGGAATGTAGCCGTTATTTTTGCAGATGTTTCCGGGTTTACAGCTCTTTCGGAAAAGCTTGATCCTGAGGAAGTAAGAGAGATCATAAATGATTGCTTTGATTATATTACCAGACCCGTTTATGAGTTGGAGGGTACTATAGACAAGTATATTGGTGACTGTGTGATGGTGCTTTTCGGAGCAAAGTATATCCATAGCGATGATGCCAAAAGAGCTGTAGTCTGTGCCATGAGAATGATGAATCTTATAGAGGAATTTTCAAAGGAAAGGCTTTCGTCCAAAGGCTTGTCTTTGACTCTCTCAATCGGCATAAACTATGGGCTGGTGGTTACTGGTAGTGTAGGCAATACCTTTGACAGGGATTACACAGTAATGGGGGATATTGTAAATACTGCCCAGAGATTGCAATCCAATGCACAAAGCGAAACCATCCTTGTATCAGAGTCGGTATATATGGAGACAAAAGACATAATCAAGTATACAAGGTCTGTTGAGATAAAAGTTAAGAACAGAGAAAAGGCTGTGAGATGTTACTCTCCTATTGAAATCACTGCCGAGCACGATTATGATGACAGGGCGATATTCATTGGAAGAGAAAAGGAACTGGGGCAGCTGGTGTCAATGTATAATTATGCCATTAACACCAGCACAAAATGCATTAATATAATTGGTGAGGCTGGGGTTGGAAAAACACGGCTATTAAAGGAGTTTTCTGCAAATCTTGCAACGAATATCAAGATGGTATGGATTGATATAAATTCGTTTTCCCAGAACAGGGTTTACCATACAATTTCAAGTCTTCTTATGAAAATAATGAACATCAATCCTGAGGACAACTCCAATGTGAAACAGCGAAGGCTGATGTCGTTTTTGGACTATATATTGGAAGATTTGAGCGACGAGGAGAAAGGAAGAAATTATAATTTTATAGGGCTTGTTTTAGGACTCAAAAGAGATAATGAGTTTCAGAATATACTGAATTCCATGAGTTTTGAAAACATCAGAAGAGAAATAGTCAAGCAGCTCTCGGTGTTCTTTAAATATCTTTCGAAAAAGTTTAAGATGGTAATAATCGCAGATGACATTCACTGGTCTGATAAGGATTCATTGAATATCATAAAGGTGCTTATGGAAAGCTTAGCCCTTATAAATATTACTTTTGTATTTGCTTCCCGGTATGAAGTGGAGGAGTTCAGAGAAGTTAAAGCTTTGAAGTATCATACTTTAAGGCTTGAAACACTAACCAGAAAAGCAGTTAAGGAGTTAATGTGCAAATTGTTTCAGTGCAAAGACATTGATAAAAGCTTTTTAGATGCCACTGTGAAGTTTACCAATGGCAATCCTCTGTACATTCGGGAATTTATACAAAACATTAAAAAATCCGATAGTTTTGAAGTAATTGAAGGTGTTGCGGTTGTAGATGCGGAAAAAATTACATCGCTGCCTAACAATATTCAGAATATTATTCTAGCAAACCTGTCTGAGATGAATGATGAGGAAAGGAGATTACTTGAGGTTGCATCGGTTATCGGCAGAGAATTTAACCTTTCAATAATCAGTGCAGTTCTTGAAAAGGGAAGGGATGATGTTAACGACATATTAAGACTCCCTGTGCACATGAACTTAATTTCCCTAAAGTCTGCATACACCTCTTCCGGTGTTGTGGAAAAAGTATTTATTTTCAACCAGGACATGGAGAGAGAGGTTATTTGTGATAGTATTTTAAACAAAAAAAAGAAGGAACTGCATAAAAAGATAGGGGAATTTATAGAGGTAAAATACGCCCGGGAATTGGAAGAGTATTATGAAATTCTTTTTACCCATTTTTATAAGGCGGAGCAGGTCAAAAAGGCAGCGGAATACAGTTTGAGGACAGCTATAAAAAACAAAGTCAATTACAATTTTGTAAGTTCACTGGAATACTATGACCGGTTTCTTCAATTGGTCGAAGAGGAAGGCGGTGCACAAAACAACTCGAAGGCGTTGGATGCCTATAAGGATATGGGTTATATAAAATTTATTATGGCGGACTATGAGCTTTCCCTTGCTTATTTAAACCGGGCTTTAAAGAAAGCAAAGCTTTATGATGATATCTACTCAATCCGGCTAATGATTGCGGCAGTTTATAAAGAGCAGGACATGTATGAGGATGCCCTCAAAATCCTTGATGATATTGAGCTAAAAATAAAGAAGGAAAACACACTTTACGGCAGGCTTTTGCAGATGAAATGCAGCATATTGAGGATTCTTGGCAGCACTGAGGCTCTTACCATAGCTCAAAGCTCCGAGAAACTGCTCATAAGAATGAAGGATTATGAAAACCTTGCCGAGACTATGAATCAAGCCGGAATAATATACTATACCCGGGGGGATATAGCGGATTCCCTATTTTGTCTTGACAAGTCATACAAGTATGCAGAAAAGATAAGTAACCTTGCTATCATGGGAAAGGTATCGGGAAATATGGGTGCAATTTACCATGCTACCGGTATGATATCTAAAGCCCAGGACTTTTTAAACAGGTCCATTAGCATTTCAAAAAAAATATCGGATCAGCAGGGATATGTAGCAGGAAGCATAAACCTTGGAATACTTTACTTGGACAGGGGTCTTTTCAAAGATGCCGAGGTTTTGTTTAACAAAGCTTTGGAGATTGCCCGTGAGATATCTTCAAGGCTTAATGAAAGCATAGCCATAACAAATATCGGAGACATATTATATGAGAGAGGCTCTTTTGACAAGGCAATTTCTTATTATAACAAGTCCCTTCAGATAGCACGGGAGATTAACGTACCCATAGGAGAGGGAATAAACTACCTGAGCATTGCAAAGCTCAATATTGATAGAAACATGTTGGACAAGGCAGAAAAAATGCTGGGTACAGTTTTAAAGATTTTTACTGAGGCTGAGGAAATGGCTTATTTAAGCGATTACTACAAGTATGTAGCACTGTGTGAGATGAAAAAAGGGAACACAGAGGATGCACTGAAAAATTGTGAGAAAGCTATTGATATTTCACAGGAGATTAAAAGTGATATAAGGAGGCTTAAGGCGATAAGGCTAAAAGCAAGCATTCTTGCCTGTATGGATAAAAATGAGGAAGCTATAGAACTGCTTTCGGAGTCTATAAACATATCCCATCAGCTTGAGTCCGACTATGAAGCAGCAAAGGGGTATTTTGAAAGGTTTAACCTATACAGGAAGCTAGAAGACATGGATAAAGCTGCGGTTGATATAAAACAGGCTAAAGAGTGCATCGAAAAGGTGGACGATTGCAAATTGAAAGAGGTAATTGAGAAAGCCTGATATTACGGTGCTGTGGCAAGGATGAATACGGTGCTGTATTAAAGATGAATAAAGATATTCCCTTAAGTTCGCAAACTAGAGCCTGTAAATACTCCTCAGGGTCGAGCAAAACTCGCTTCGCACAAACAATGCTCTTCCTTTCCTCGTCATATTAACAGGCTCTACGACTTGCTTCACAATGTTTCTTTCATATCTTTATTCATCTAATTACTTTGTTCATCTAATTATATGTATTAAGGTCTAGAGCCGTATCCCCAACTCCTTTATTTTTTTGTAAACAAAGGGTACCGACATTTTTATGAGGGATGCGGTTTGTTCCACATTTCCGTTGCACATGGACAGGGCTTTTATAAAGAGCTCCTGCTCTTTAAGCCTTATATATTCTTTGTAGGCATAAATCTCCTCAGGAGAGGTTTTGCTTGGAGGGAAAGCTTTTTCAAGTTTGGAGAGGTCAATCCGGTTGTCTTTTGAAAATACAACGGACTTTTCGATGAAATTTTTCAATTCCCGTATATTCCCGGGCCAGGAATAGGAGGAGAGCTGGGGAAAATCTTTTTGAGTTAGAGGTCTTATATCCTTTCCCAATTCTTTAGAGTATTTTTCTATATAGTAGTTTGCTATTTCAAGGACATCCCTGCCCCTTTCCCTTAATGGGGGCATTTTGAGTTCAATAACCGCAATCCTGTAATACAGGTCCTGCCGAAAATTGTTTTTCTGCACCTCCTCATATAGGTCTTTGTTGGCAGCAACAATGAACCTTGCATTGGTTTTTTTATAGGAGGTGTCCCCAACCTTTCGGTAAAGCCTGTCTTCAAAGAGTTGCAGCAGCTTGCTCTGTATGGAAGGGCTTGCGTTTTCAATTTCGTCAAAGAAAAGGCTTCCTTCTTCGCATACCTCAATCAAACCTTTCTTTGAGCTGATGGCACCTGTAAAAGCTCCCTTCTCATAGCCGAAAACCTCACTTTCAAATATGTTTTCCCCTATGTTGGGGATTGTAATTTTAACGAAGGGATGGCTGCTTCTTTTGGGATCGTTAAAATGAATCCACCTTGCGGCAAGTTCTTTACCGGTACCAGTTTCTCCGGAAACAAGTACACCTGAGTTGGTAAACAGAAGGCTTCTGAAGTTATCTAAAAACTTTGCAGTGTTGGTTCCGATGATTTTAAAGTCTTCAAAAAGAGAGTTCTGATTCATAAATTTTCCCCCCTTATTTTATATATCGGAATAATTTTTTATATATCTATATAAAAAGATGGAAAATTCAAAAAGAAATTTTTATGCTTAATGCTTAAATTTTATGGTATTGTCTATCTGCACCTGCAATATGGACTATATAATGCTGGTACCGTAGACCTATAAGGCAATTGTTTTGTAGGTATATAATACTAATTTAATTTATTTAGTAAAAAAGTCTTAATTGTGGCATGGGTATTGCATTTTATTATTAGTGAAAAGAGTCGTTATGATTCTATAAAAGGAGGTACTTTTATGAAAAGAAAACTGATTATTGCGTTATTGTTTGCACTCTTGATGACCGGAATACCGGGGGTTGCTTTGGCAAAACCGTCAAATGCGAAGGCTGCGGAGGCTGTATTCACTGAACCGGTAATATTTGAAACTACTATTATGGTGGACAGAAAGGGCGGCAAATTTGATGTGGGCTTCGTTACAATTCAGTTTAACAATAACTGGCTTCCAGGGGGACAGTATCCTGCGGAATTCGATGTAAAAATCTGTGCCAGAGACGGTGAGCCGAGCATTGAGATTACTCCGGATGTGGATGCTTTTTCAAAGCCTGTGCTTATCAAAGTAAAGAAATATAATGGTTATCTATATGATGAAACAACGGGGCAAAATATTTATGTAAGCATTAAGTCGCAGGTCGTTGTTGCAAAGCATTTTTCATGGTATCGATTCAGGTAGTCGGCATATATAAAGGTGCATTAAATGCGAAGAAGAATGTGGAAGAAACATTGTGAAGCAAGTCGTATAGCCTGTTTTTCTTCAATTGAAATCGTATGACCCAATGGATGGAAAAATTTTTTGTGAAACATGTAGTATAAGGCCAACCCCTTATTGAATATGCTTATTGTAGATATGAATAAGGGGGCAAGGCCGGATGATTTTAGTATTAAGAAAAGACAAAATAGCATTAATAGCATTGGTATTTGTTCTGACAATTACGCTTATTAGCATTAACATAGGTTCGAATTTTAATGTTATTGAGGCTACAAACACCAATGTAAAAGGAATCATAGTAATTGATGCCGGACACGGGGGAGAGGATCCGGGAGCAGTCAGTGACTACAGTGGACTTAAGGAAAAGGAAGTGAACCTGACCATAGCAAAGAGGGTTAAAGAACTTTTAGAAGCAGAGAATTACAGGGTTATTATGACTAGGGAAGAAGATGTCTTAAATTACAGAGAAGGGACCAGAGGCTACGATAACAAGAGAGCCCAGGATCTGATGAACCGCAAAAAAAAGATTGATGAATCCGGAGCCGATATTGCTGTGAGCATACATCTTAACAAATTCAGCCAGACACAGTATTATGGTGCTCAGGTATTTTTTCCTCCCAGATCACAGGAGAGTAAGGAACTGGCGGAAACCATACAACAGGCATTGCGGGAAAACGTGGATCCAAACAATAAAAGGGAAGCACTGGTAAAGGACAACAAGCTGATAATTCTTCGAAACATAAAGGTTCCTACTGTAATAGTTGAATGTGGATTCCTGTCAAACCGGCAGGAGGAACAGAAACTTTCGGATAATGGGTATCAAGAAAAACTGGCACAGGCAATAAAGGAGGGGATTGTACAATACTATAAAAAGTGAAAAATTATTTTTCAAAGAACTATGATAATAAACCAAATAAAAATAAATAAGATGCCAAAAAGCATGACCACCCGTTTTACGGGTGGTCATAATTTAAAACTTTCTTACGACTACCTCATCTCTAAGCATGGTCCAGATTGCTGGATCTTCCATTCCAAGCCTCCATAAGGCAACCCCTTTAATTCCAAGGTCCCAGGCAAGCTGGATTTTGGCCCTCAGGCTGCGGGCATTTTCAAACCATACCTCGTGCCGGTTTCCTTGAGCATCCGTGTAAGAAAACATCGGAGTCTGCCTTTCTTCATTGAAGATTATTCTGCTGTTGTACCTTTGGGCAAGATTGACTGCCGATTGATATGTCACGTAAGTACTTCTTCCGGTTGTGAGGTTAAAATCAAATCCAAAGACAGAAACTGCTGCAACAATTTTATTTTTTGGCATTTTGGTCATGGTATACTGAAGAACCCGGTTCATCCAACCGATGGTAACAGCTGGTCCCGGTGGGCTTCCCGGCCAGCCGAATTCATTATAAAGCATTACAACAAATTCATCCACTGACCTTCCTATCACACTGTAGTTAAAGGGATCGGAAAAAGGATTGAAGGGTTCATCACTTATCCTTGAAGGTATGGAGGCTGAGAAGTAATATCCCCTTGGTTTCAATACTTCCGCAATCTCGGTATACAGAAGGGAAAGATTGTCACTGTCTTCTATAAACACATCTTCAATATCAATGTTCACGCCGTCAAAGCCATATCTTTCTATGAGGTTTACAAGGTTTAAGGCAAAGGCGTTCCTGTTTCTCGGGTCTGAAACAAGAACTTTGACAACGTTTTTAGCAAGGGTCGTTCCTCCCGGTCTGTATAAAAGGTTGTGGACGACCGGCATGATCTTGACATTGTTTCTATGAGCTATTGCTACTAAGTTGCGGATATCCTGATCGGTAAAATCACCAAATTTTTCAATGGTGGTGGGGTTGGCCGCACTTATTCTGAACATGAACAGTCCTGTGGATGAAAGCAAACCTGTATTATTTGCAAAGGATGCAAAGGAGCTGGGAAGAGTGGGACCCTCTTCAAGGGTATAGAAGCCCAACACCCCTGTTATTGGCTTGCTTCCGTCATATACTCTGCGGATTACAATATTTCCGGAGATCCACCCTTCTCTTCCGTTAAAAAGACGGATTCTGTACCAGTTATTACTAAAACCGATAACGGGAAGCCTTGCACCCCTTGTCATTCGTACCAGTATGCTGTAATTGGTTCCGGGACCGCTGCGTACGTTTGCGTTGTCCACATTAACCACCACTTCAGTATAAATTGGTATGGTTAACCGTTGTCCTACCCGAAGCTGCGTGCTGGTAAGGTTGTTTAAGGCCATGATACTTTCTATGGTAGTGTTGAATCTCCGGGCAATAAGATATAATGAATCTCCGGATCTTACAGTATATATTATGGGTGCCTGTTCTTCAAGAGGAATATATAGACGCTGGCCTATATAGATAATGTTGCCTGTGATTTGATTTGCTTCTCTTATCTGGGATATTGTTACTCCAAACCTTTGTGAAATTGTATAAAGGGAATCGCCTGGCTGTACGATATACCACATAAACTCATCATTCCTTTATAAAGTAAAATCTTTATTGTCAGTATATTCATACAGCTGGTTGAAGGTTCAAAAAACCTGATTTTTGCTCTATGGACTCTTAATCACTCTGGGACTGCAGTTCCTCCCAAAGCTCGTACAACTCTTCAAGTCTTTCATTAAGCTTATTGTGCTCGTCATTAAGTTCCATCAGCTTTATATGGTCACTGACCACTTCATCTAAGAGCATTTGATTTTCAATTTCCTCTATACGGGATTCAGTGGAGCTAATCTCCTTTTCTGTTTCCTTTAGTTGCCTCTCCAGCTTCCTTTTTCTTGACCTTTCTTCCTTTGTCGCTATATGTTCCAGCTTGGAGGAAGATACCTTGCTATCTTTTGTGCCGCTGTCGGAAGCGGAACAAATCTTGCTTTTATACTGCTGGAAGTCGTCATAATTACCACTATAATCAATACAGGAATTATCATTAAGCTCAATAATCCGGGTGGCAAGCTTATTAATAAAATACCTGTCATGAGATACGACTAAAAGGGTTCCATCAAAGTCCAACAAAGAATTTTCCAGTATTTCCCTAGAGTTTATGTCCAGATGGTTTGTCGGTTCATCAAGTATAAGGAAGTTGGATTCTGAAAGCATGAGTTTAATAAGGGATATCCTGCTTTTTTCTCCACCGCTGAGGTTTCTCACGGTTTTTAATACATCCTCGCCTTTGAACAAAAACATAGCCAAGGTGTTCCGGATTTGAGTTTGTGTAAGCTTTTCATTGGAGACCCAGACTTCATCGAGCAATGTGTTTTCCGGATTAAGATCCTCCTGCTCCTGATCATAATAGCCTAAATTTACATTGTGGCCATACTCATATTTTCCGCTATATTTATCAATTCTGCCTGTTAATATCTTAAGAAGAGTGGATTTTCCGCATCCGTTCGGACCTAAAAGGAACACTCTTTCATTTTTCCTTATGTTGAAGCTGACATTTTTGAACAATGGTTTTCCGGGATATTCCTTCCCCAGATCCTCAACAAAAAGTACGTCATTTCCGCTGCTTATGCTGCTTCTAAATTGTATCTTTATTTTTTGAGGCAGATCTTTGGGCTTGTCTATTTTATCCATACGGTCTATCGCTTTTTGTCTGCTTCTGGCGGCTATAAGATTCTTTTCCCGGTTCCATTTTTTTTGCTGCTCTATGAATTCCTCCATCCTTGCAATTTCCCTTTGTTGCAATTCATAGTGCTTTTGTTGGATTTCTCTGTTTGCAGCTTTTTTCTTCAGGTATTCCGAGTAATTGCCGTTGTAAAGCTGGCATTCACAATTTTCTATTTCCAGAGTTTTATTTGTGATCCGGTCAAGAAAAAACCTGTCATGGGATATAAGCATTACGCACTTTTTATAGCCTGACAGAAAATTCTCAAGCCACTCTATAGCCCCAATATCCAAGTGGTTAGTGGGCTCATCCAAAAGAAGAATGTCGGGCTCTGTAAGCAGCAGCCTTGCTAGGGCAAGCCGGGTTTTTTGACCACCACTTAAGTTTTTGACATTCATAGCAAACTGGTCTTCATTAAAGCCTAAGCCCTTTAGCACGCCTATTGCACGACTGTTGTACTCATAGCCTCCCAAACGTGAATATTCTTCTGTCAAGCGGGAATATTCCTTCATAAATCCCTTTAGCATGTGCTGATCTTTTTCACTGCTTATGGATTTCTCAAGTTTTTTAATATGATTTTCCATTTCGATAAAGTGGGAGTACACTGAAAGAACCTCGTCTATAATGCTGCGGGTTGAATCGAGACCTGAGTTTTGCTCAAGGTATCCAATTTTTGAGTTTTTGGCTGTATAGACTTCTCCGGTGTCCGGTTTGTATGAGTCGGTTATTATTTTAAAAAGCGTAGATTTGCCCGCACCGTTAACTCCTACAACTCCAACCCTGTCGGTATTGTTTATGCTAAAGGAGATATCCTTTAAGACTATTCTGGTACCAAAGGACAGACCTATATTGTTGCAACCTAAAACTATCATGACAATAAACCACCCTCAAAGCACTTCCCATGTTTGTGCGGATGCATGAGATAAATAAAACCTGCACCCTTTCTGGTGTCCCTTCACAAAACCAATTTTGTTACAAGGCACTAATGTAATCAATTGTAGCAAAAATACAGCTTGTTAGCAATATTGACAATAAAATAACAAAGATGATATAATCACATTGATTTAAAGATGATACAGTTACATTAATTTGATGATATAATCACATTGGTTTATTATTTTGGTTTATTATTTAGGGGAGGAATGTGAATTACCATCAAAAATGATTTGGGGTGAAAACGATGAGTTCGGACAAAAAAATATCTATTGCAGTAATCAAGCGTTTGCCTAGATATTACAGATATCTTTCTGATTTGCTTAAACTGGGTATAACACGGATATCATCAAGGGAACTTAGCTCTAGGATGGGAATAACTGCTTCTCAGATACGTCAGGATTTGAATTGCTTTGGTGGATTCGGTCAACAGGGTTATGGCTATAATGTTGAATATTTATATCAGGAAATAGGCAAAATTCTCGGTGTCGACGAAATGTTTAATGTTATTATAATCGGTGCAGGAAATATGGGGCAGGCTCTGGCAAATTACAGCAATTTCGAAAAGAGGGGCTTTAAGCTCATTGGTATTTTTGATGTAAGCACTGATTTGATAGGGAAAAAAATAAGGAATATTGAGATCATGTCCATGGACGATATCGAAGGGTTCATAGGTGATAATGAGGTGGATATTGCAATGCTCTGTGTCCCTTATGAGTATACTCCTACGGTTGCTGACAAGATAGCTCGCCTTGGGGTGAAAGGATTGTGGAACTTTTCACCGATGGATTTGAGAATTCCTTATGATGTTATAGTTGAGAATGTTCACCTTAGTGATAGCTTGATGGTATTGGGATACAAATTAACTGAAAAATATAAACGCGAAAAGTAGTTTAGAAATCATATAGTGTATAAACAAAAGCTCCGGGGGCATCGATCCCCCATCGCTTTTTGGTCATTTCACTTCGTGAAATCCCACTAACAAAAGCTCGGAAGGCATTGAAACCTCCGAGCTTTTTTGAGCGTTTTGCATCTTTGGTTTTTCTTTTAAAGTAGTGGTGTCTAAGCTTTTTATTACTTTTACTACAACTTTTAATCTCCTAATTTTTTTATTCCTAATTTTTTTATTTTCATTTAACTTAAACCATATATTACGTTATAATAGTTTGCAAATAATCGAAGAGGAGGGTAGAAATGTCTTATAAAGTTATAATTTCGGACGGTACTGTATTGGAAAAATGTATTAATGATATCCGATTTTATACTTTACAGTCTGATGATTATAGTAGCAGACATACTAATAATAGAAGTTCCATTAAAATTACAGGTTATATTGATACAGACGAAAGCACTGTAGGACTTTATAATTGGGTACTGCTTCCGGCAACTAATCCGGATTGTTATAAAGAAATTACTGTAGAACACTATAAATCAGGTAAGTTGTTAAGGAAAGTTACTTTTTCCAAAGCATTTGTGGTAGACTATTCAGAAGAATATTCCAATGACGAAGGTGTAGGTTTTTTTATGCTTCATATAAGACAAATATATGCAAAAAATGTTGAAGTTGATGCACCTGATGACGCACCTGACGAAACAGCCGATGCAAATAAAACAGATTCAGATTCTGTACCTGAAACAGAGGAACAAACACAGAGTCAGGAAGCAATTGAGGAAAAATCAAGTGCCGGAAAAGCTGTTATGAGTTTTACTGAAAGACTTGAAAAGAAAAAAGAAATAAAAGATAATATAACTATTGTAGAATATGGCGAACATTTTACCAAAGATGGGAGGAAGAAGGCTTTAAAGCCTAATATACAGTATACTACACCGGAAGGATATACATACAGAACTGACGAATTAGGACGTATAATATATTGTGAAGGTACTTTGCAAAAAGGAGTAGCGGAAAGAAATAAATACGTACAAAGGACAGTGGGAGGCAAAGACCGATTGCCCGATGATGAAGGAGGACATTTAGTAGCAAGTATTTTTAAGGGTTCTGGCGATTTTGACAATCTTGTGCCAATGGATGGAAACCTTAACAAAGGTGAATGGAGAAAGTTGGAGAATACTTGGAAAAAAGCTTTAAGTGCAGAACCACCAGAAGAAGTAAAAGTTAAAATATTACCGGTTTATAAAGGGAATTCGAAACGTCCTGAAAGATTTATAATTGAATATAATATAGGTGATGATATATTTAAAAAGAAAAATTTAAAAAATGCTCCAGGGGGTAAATAGCATGGAAAAAAAATTAAATGAAATATATGGCAAAATTGCAGGAACTTTAAACGAAACTATCCCTGAAGATTGGGATAAAGTTATTATGTATGGTGAAGTATTAGAAGGTGCTAGTGAAACATTTTTTAATTATTATCCTACAGGAAGCAATAAATCAGTATATAGTCATGATATTCCACATTTATTTGATATAAGTGAAGACGAATATAATCAATTATGGCTACGGTTAATAAATTATTTAGAAGAACTACATGATATATTTATACAAAACGAACAAGAACCATGGACAAATCTGACATTTATATTAGAAAGTAATGGGACATTTAAAATCGATTACGATTATACGGATTTATCTGATGCAGACGATGTTGAACGTCATATGATTTGGAATTATAAATATTTAGGTATTATACCCCAAAAAGAAAGGTATAAAAAAATTGTCGAAGAATATATAAAAAGCTTAGGCTAACTGGATAAAAATATGCAAAATAAAACAAAACGCTCTAAAATAGCTTAGAGCGTTTTGTTAAAATCAAAGGATTCTCTTGTACAGGAATCAGAGCTTATTTAAAACAGGAATAAAATCAGGATATACTATATCAAGTATTTGCGTCTTCCTGATGGTGGTTTCCTCGGCAGCAGCAAGACCTGCAATACAAAGAGACATTGTTATTGCCGCATCGTTATACCCCTCCACGATTGTTCCCTTAAGTGCACCTTTTCCTTCAATAATAGCTCCGTCATCGGTTTCTTCCACGGTTGCCCCGAGTTTTGAAAGTTCCGTCAACATTTTCTTGAGTTTGCCGAATTCCTTTGTCTTAAAGCCATTGAGATTCTTGATGGTTGTAGTACCCTCAGCCATAGTGGCGGCAACAGTGATAATCGGTATTTCATCGATAAGCCTTGGAATAATATCGCCTTCAATGGTTGTTCCTTTAAGGGGCGAAGAAACAACCCTTATATCCGCAATTTTCTCGTTATTGACAGTGCGTTGATTGAGAAGCTCAATATGTGCCCCCATGGATTTATACACTTCAAGGATTCCGGCTCTGGTAGGATTAATACCTACGTCTTTAATCACTATGTCGGAATTTGGCACTATTAGACCTGCGGTTATAAAATATGCAGCAATTGAAATATCCCCTGGTATCTGAATGTGCTGGGCAAATAGGTTTTCAACCCTGTGGGAGGTTACTTCCAGACCGTTAACCCTAATATCTGCACCAAAGTAGTTTAACATTAGTTCAGAGTGGTCTCTTGACTTTGCTTCTTCAATTACGGTGGTTTCACCATCAGCATAAAGACCAGCTATTAACAGCGGAGACTTGATGTACGTATCCAGAATCGAAATGCTGTGGGTTTTTCCCGAAAGTTTTGAGGGTGTTATCGAAAGGGGACAGAGATTTCCGTTTTCTCTTCCACTGATGTTTGCACCCATTTCTCTTAAAGGAACCACAACCTTGCCTACAGGTTTTCGAAGAGCTGATTCATTTCTTGTCACTACTGAGGAAAAGGGTTGACCTGAAAGCACTCCTAAAAGAAGCCTTAGAGCAGTACCGGATCTTCCAGCGTTTAACTGAGTTTTAGGTGGCTTTAGACCATAGAGTCCATTACCCTGAATTTTAATTTTGTTGTTGGGAAGGATCTCAATGCTAACCTGCATTTTTCTGAAACAATCAATTGTACAAAGACAGTCCTCACCCATCATGAATCCGTCAATTTCAGTAGTTCCTTTTGCTAAAGAGCCGAAAAGTATAGCTCTGTGGGAAATGGATTTATCTCCCGGAACTTTTACTTCGCCTCTTAGTGAACCTCTTTGCTCAATTAACACACTCAATTCCCCCATTTCATAAGTATATGTTAAGCCTTTTTATTGTGAAAACTTATTTTAAACAATTACATACAATCCTTAAAGGACAAATCGTCAGGCTCCTGCCCATCAAATTTTAAACACCTTGTAGCCTTTATCAGAAAGCAGGTTATAGGCTGCTTTCACACTTTCAGAATCGGGTAAGGTTATCCTCAGACAACCCTGCTCAAACTCCCGGCTGTTTGAGACATTTATATTTTTGATATTTACACCGTTTTTACCGAGGAGCGTTGCGATTTCTCCAATAATACCGGGTTTGTCGACTACATCGATGATCAATTCATTTTGAGGGTCTATTAAACCTATCCTGTTGTTTGAAAAAGTATTCCTGTAGTTTTTTGCCGATTCAAAAAAGTTATAAATACTGCTGGAATTATTGTTATCAATATATTCAATAAATGTGCTTATTGTTTTGACAAATTTATTTAAAGTCTCCTTAACTTCTTGTCTATTGCTCAAAATAATGCTTTCCCATATTTGAGGATTAGATGAAGCAATCCTTGTTATATCTTTAAACCCTCCTGCCGCTAAGACCTGCATCTTCCTTTCCGGTGAATCCGATTGCCTTACAAGGTTTACAAGGGCAGAAGCTATCACATGGGGAACATGACTTATTGTTGCGGTAATAATATCGTGCTCTTTTGCATCAAGCTTTATAGGTATTGCTCCGATTCCTTTGACAATTTCTGTTAAGAGTTCAAGTGCTTCTTTAGAAGAATTCTTCGACGGTGACAGGATATAATATGCATTTTCAAAAAGATGCGAAAAGCTTGATGCAAAACCTGCCTTTTCCGTACCTGCCATTGGATGTCCCCCGATGAAGCAGGGGGGATTATCCAATGAATTAATATAACTGATAATCTCTTTTTTCGTACTTGCCGTATCTGTTATTATACAGTTTTCTTTAACATTGCCATAAAGCAAGGCCAAATACTCTAAAGTGTATTTAACCGGTGTACAAAGGAAAATTATATCGGAATTATACACCGAATCATTTAATTCTTTAGAACCTTCTTGTATATATCCTTCTTCGATTGCCTGACGAATACTTGATTCGTTATTATCAACTGCAGTTATGCAGGTAATATTTAATCGATCTTTTAGAGCCTTGGCAATTGAGCCGCCTATAAGGCCAAGACCAATAATGGCTATTTTCTTATCCAGCATAATGAAACTCTCTTCCTATTATGTCGGCAATTCTACCGATATCTTTACACAGATTATTAAAATCCTCTGGAGGCAATTGCTGTGCAGCATCCGAAAGTGCACATTTTGGGTTGGGATGAACTTCAATAATGAGTCCATCGGCACCGGCTGCAATTGCAGCTTTTGAAAGAGGAAGTATATACTGTGCTTTCCCTGCTGCGTGGCTTGGGTCAACTACTATGGGAAGATGACTCAAACTCTTTATTACAGGAACTGCACTTATATCCAGAGTGTTTCTGGTAGCAGTTTCGAAGGTCCTAATGCCTCTTTCACAGAGGACGACATTATAATTGCCTTCGCTCATGATATATTCGGCTGCATTTAACCATTCATCTATAGTGGTTGAAGAGCCTCTTTTGAAGAGAACAGGCTTTTTGGAACGCCCAATTTCTCTTAAAAGCTGAAAGTTTTGTACGTTTCTGGCTCCTACCTGGAACATGTCAACATATTTATCAGCTATTTCAACAGCCCGTTCACTGGTAACCTCAGAAATAATGAGAAGCCCGGTTGCTTCCTTTGCTTCCTTAAGTAGCTTGAGCCCTTCCTCTTCAAGTCCTTGGAAAGCATAAGGAGAAGTCCTCGGTTTAAAGGCCCCACCCCTTAAAAACTGTGCACCGGCTTTTTTAACAGCGGCAGCAGAGGTTAAAATTTGCTCGCGGCTTTCAACGGCACAAGGTCCTGCCATGATAACAAGTTCCTTTCCGCCGATCTTTACTCCACCCACATTAACTATGCTAGGTTCGGGCTGAAATGTTTTACTCGCAAGCTTATAGGACTCAACAATGGGAACTAGCCTCTCAACCCCGTTCATAAGTTCTAAAGGCACGTCGGAAAGTTTTCTCTTATCACCGATAACACCTATTATGGTTTTTTCGGAACCTTTAGAAATGTGTATGCCAAGCCCAAGGTTTCCCAGAACCTTCGAAATCTCCTGAATGTCATTTTCGTTTGAATTTGATTTCATTACAATAATCATACAAAAATCCCTCCCTTTCTATCCATACTAATTAATTTAAGCCAAAAGACTTACCGTAATACAAAAATGCTGCCTGCTGTGCAATAATCATCAATTGGTGCTGCTTTAGATTATGATGCACCGATTATTGCAAAAAGATTATCCATGCTACCATACTGTAAAGCAATCAACCATGATTGCTTTATATTAATGTACAATGATAATGCACAATTGTCAACAAAAACAAACGTGTAAACAGTATAAATGAATGGCTGTCAGTTTTTCTTGAAAAATATGCAGGTATTGCATTTGGTACAAAGGATTTATGGGAAAACCAGACCGGTTCCGACAGGTTTTAAACTAATCTGGAAACTGCCGTAAAGGCAATAATTAAGGCTGGAAAAGTCCCTGTGGTTGCAAAATAAACATGTAGAATAAAGAGAATTGCTATTTACATATAATGCTAAGTATAATATAATGTCGTTTGGTATGGTAATTTGAGCTACAAAGCAGCTTTTTGCAGTGGGAGCTGGCAGAGGGGAATGACCCGAAAACGAGGTTTTTTGCTTGCGACGAAAAAATATACATATTATCGGAATAGTGTGAAAAAATATTATTATAACGAGGCAATATATGATCTCTACTTTTTAGTTAAGTTGCGGATAGTGATTTGCCTTTTAGGTAGTAGGCATACTTTTGCTTCGTTGAGACACTGACGTATGTAAGAAAGTTTTTCTTCAAACGAAAAATTTTCTTTGAATTAAAGTGTTATAAAAGAGGGAATTCTGAAAATAAATCGAATAAATGTACTATAAATAAAATAGTTATCATGTTTATTGCACCTGGTATACAGCATGTTCTATACATAATATTTGTTACACTCCTTTATGGTTTTGAAAGCTTATGCTATGAACTTTGATTAAGTTCAATAAATATACAAGGGGGAATTATTATGAAAGACTTGGCCTCGGGGAAGATCCGTAATGTATGCCTTATGGCCCATGGAGGGGCAGGTAAGACAACTTTGGCTGAAGCAATGTTGTTTAATGCGGGAGTAATTGAAAGGTTTGGAAGAGTTGAAGATGGTACTACCACTTCAGATTACGATCCTGAAGAAATCAAGAGAAAAAGTTCTATAAGTACTTCTATTTGTCCATGTGAATGGAACAATCACAAAATTAATGTAATTGATACACCCGGATATTTTGACTTTGTTGGAGAAGTTAAGCAGGGGATAAGAGTTGCAGATAGTGCACTTATACTTGTTTGTGCTAAAGGCGGGGTTGCTGTCGGTACAGAAAAGGTGTGGGAATATGCTAGTGAGAAAAAAATACCAAAAATGTTCTTCATAAACAAAATGGACGATGAAAATGCCAACTTTTTTGGGGTGCTGGATCAATTGGTTAATACCTTTGGGAAAAATGTAGTTGCATTTGAAATTCCGATAATTGAAGGTGGACAGTTTATAGGATATGTTAATGTTGTAACTATGAAAGCTTATAAGTTTGAAAAGGATAAACTGGTTGAGATAGATATTCCTTCGGGATTAAAAGATAAAGTTGAGGAAACTAGAAATGCATTAAATGAAGCAGTTGCTGAAACCGATGAAGAACTCATGATGAAGTTCTTTGATGGAGAGGAATTTACTGCTGATGAAATTAATACTGGTCTTCGCCAGGGTATAAGGGACTCTTCTATTGTACCTGTTTTCTGCGGCTCTGCTGCAAATAATAAGGGAGTAAAAGTTTTAATGGATTCTATTATTGACTTGATGCCTTCACCACAGGATGTTGGGACAGTTAAGGTGAAAAAAGCTGGTAAGGATGAGACCTGTGAGTTAAAAACAGCTGAAGATGCACAACTTTCAGCTCTTGTCTTTAAGACTGTAGCTGACCCGTTCGTTGGGAAAATATCCCTTATAAGGGTGTACAGTGGAACTTTAAGACCAGATACAGTGTTTTATAACTCAACTACAGGAAAGCAGGAGAAGATATCGCAGATTTTTGTATTGAGAGGAAAGAAAAGTATACCTACCGATAAACTTATAGCCGGAGATATAGGTGCTGTGGCTAAGCTTCAGAATGTAAATACAAACGATACATTGTGCGAACAAGCAAATCCTGTAGAAGTAGAGAAGATTGTTTTTCCAGAGCCGGTTTTATCTTTAGCTATTCAGCCTAAAGCAAAGGGCGATGAGGAGAAAATAGGAAGCGGTCTTAGCAAGCTTCAAGACGAGGATCCGACGTTTAAGGTATCTCTCAATACCGAAACGCGTCAAACGCTTATTTCGGGTATGGGAGAAGTTCACTTGGATGTTATAGTAAACAAACTAAAAACTAAGTTTGGAGTTTCGGTGGATCTTGCCGAGCCCAAGGTGCCATACAGAGAGGCCATAAGGAAAAAGGTGAAGGTGGAAGGAAAACACAAAAAACAATCCGGAGGCCATGGACAGTATGGTCATGTGTGGATAGAATTTGAACCGGGAGATAGCGAAGAACTGACATTTGAAGAAAAGATTTTCGGAGGAGCGGTTCCAAGACAATATTTCCCTGCTGTAGAAAAGGGATTGCAAGAAAGTATTAAAAAAGGTGTTCTTGCAGGTTATCCTGTGGTTAACCTTAAAGCAACCTTGGTTGATGGTTCATACCATTCCGTTGACTCCTCTGAAATGGCATTTAAAATAGCTGCAAGCCTTGCTTATAAGAAAGGTTTGGAACAGGCGTCTCCTGTACTTCTTGAGCCAATAGCCCATGTAGAGGTTTATGTACCTGAGAGTTTTATGGGTGATATAATCGGCGACCTTAACAAGAGAAGGGGAAGAATACTGGGAATGAATCCTCAGCCCAATGGAATTCAGCAGATAGTAGCAGAGGTACCGGAGGCTGAAATGTTTAAATATGCTACTGATTTAACTTCAATGACCCAGGGAAGAGGAATGTTCAAGATGTGGTTTGAAAGATATGAAGAGGCACCTGCACATGTGGGTCAGAAGGTAATTGAGGAAGCTAAGAAAAGCATGGCTGATGGCGAACAGGAATAATACGACATTAGATAGTATTGTTAAAGGAAATTAATCAAAAGGGTGCGTTTGAATTTTGACGTACCCTTAATTTTCTTGCAGTGCATATTATCTTCACATTTATTTCATACCGCAAAAGTGCGGAGTATTTACAGGTTCTAGACTTGCGTAACTTAAGTTTCTGAAATATTTTTCTTTAAATTTATTTTACACCACGGAAGCAACGGAATATATGGTGTATATTATTTAAGTGAAGAAAAACATGGAAGGAAACATTGTGAAGCAAGTTGAGTTTTATAAAAATTTGTTATAATATTTTATGATATTTAACTTAAAAAAAGAAGAGGATTGGAAATGGGAAAAAAGGATGTTCTCCAAAAACGAGTATGGGAAATTGATATGTTAAGAGGAATTCTTGTTGTGTTTTTGATAATATTACATACCATTTTTGACCTTGAGTTTTTTTATAACATACCTTTAGGCTATAATACCGGTTTTATTTATATATTCGGAAGAATAGTTGCAACTTCTTTTATTCTGATTTCCGGTATAAGCACGGTATTTAGCCGAAACAGCTTTAAGAGAGGCATGATTGTTTTATCTACGGCTTTGTTTGTTACTCTGGCCACTTATTTCTTTGATAACGAATATTTTGTTATTTTTGGAATACTGCATCTTCTAGGCATATGCATAATGGTTTCCCCATTACTAAAGAAACTTTCTTATACATGGCTTTTTATTTTAAGCATTCTTTTGGCTTTATCCTATCTTGTAATTCCTTATGTTAAAACCACCCATAATTTCTTTTTTATATTTGGTATTCACAATGGAGAGATTAGTTCTTCAGACTACTATCCCATTTTGCCCTGGGCCTGGGTCTTTGTTTTAGGAATAGCCCTTGGCAAAATTTTATATAGGGAAAAGAAAAGTATTTTTAAGTTTTCAGTAAAGGAAAACCCATTGAATTTTTTGGGAAGATATTCCCTTTGGATATATGTAATTCATCAGCCTGTTATTTTGTTATTATTGACAGTTATAATGGGACAAACCCCATGAATACATCTTTACTCCTTTGATAAAAATAAGTAATATTTTATTTTAAAGGAGTTATGAAAAATGGCAAATAAAAATGAAAAGAACAACATTAAAAACGAGAGAATTGAAGATTCCACAATGTATGGTGAGTTTGTTTCATCCTTCCATCAATGGATAACACCGGACAGGCAGAGAAAAGTTGCACGTCATTTGGAGGAAGCTACACAAGAGTTTGCCGCAAAGGACAAAAACAAGGATAAAACCGATAAGAAAAGAAGTAATTAGCCCAAAAAAGAGCTATTACTATGTTTGAAAATACGTATTAAAATTAATCTTGATTATGAAAAGAAAATAATTTATAATATTATTGAAGGTCAAAGATAGTCAAAGTGAACTTGCTTGGTTAAAGCTGAATATTGTGCTTTGAATAGAGGACTATACACCCATTAAAATCAAAAAACAGGAATCCTGCCTTATAAAAGATAGAGTTGTAGGATTAAAATCAACACAAAAGAAGGTGACGAATATGGCTAAGCTCAGTGACCTAATAGAAGCATTTATAAAACAAATGATAAATGACACTGACGGAACTATCGAAATTCAAAGAAACGAACTTGCCAATCAATTTAATTGTGTGCCTTCACAGATAAACTATGTAATTGGCACAAGATTCACCACAGAAAGAGGATATTATGTAGAGAGCCGTAGGGGTGGAGGTGGATATATTAAAATAAGACGTGTGAGTATAAAGCATAAGGGCAAAAATTTCCTTATGCACATTATCAACTCGATGGGGGATAACATCTCACAACAATCGGCATATGTGTTTATCGATAATTTTGTTGACTATGAAGTAATATCCGAGAGGGAGGCAATGATGCTCAAGGCAGCTACAAGCGATAAGGTGTTGATGACAGCACCTGTTGATGTTAGAGGCTTTATAAGGGCTAGTATATTAAAAAATATGCTGGTTAGTTTATTGGTTTGAATAAATATTATAAAAATCCTGTTGATACCACCAGAAATATATGCTTTGTGAGGATTTTGAAAGGAGTGAGGCGAATGCTGTGCCAGAAATGTCAGAAAAGGATTGCGAAAGTTCAGCTTACGCAAATTATTAACAATAATAAAAGTGTATTATTCCTTTGTGAATACTGTGCCCAGGAGAAAGAAAAATATAACATTAGTTCTCCTTTCAGCATAAACGATTTTTTTTCAGGAATCATGGGGTTTCCATATATGACTTCGGTTCCACAGCATACTCAAGATCTGATATGTGATAAATGTGGGATGAGCTATAATGAGTTTAATAAAACCGGAAAGATTGGGTGTCCCAACTGTTACAAGGTATATGGCGACAGGCTTGTACCGTTGCTTAAAAGGCTGCACGGCAATATGCAATACAATGGAAAGATACCTTCCAGAGCTTTTAGCAGTGTAAAAGTATCCAAGGAAATTATGAAATTGAAGGAGCAGTTAAACACTGCTATTAAGAATGAAGAGTATGAAAAGGCAGCAACATTAAGGGATCAGATAAGGAATCTGGAGTCAAATATCAGCAAATAGAATTGTTGAGATCTGGGAGGTGAATTTTATGAAGGAATGGTATATAAAAAGCGGCCCCGAGTCAGATGTGGTTATGAGTACAAGGATTCGGCTTGCCCGAAATTTCAATGATTTCCCTTTTCCATCCCGGATGAAAAGGGAAGATGGCGAAAAAGTATTAAACAAAGTAAAAGAGGCTATTTTCGGAAGAAGCGGTGCAATTGGTGAAAGCTTTCAATTTGAGCATATTCAAAGGATGGATCCCATACAGAGGCAGGCTTTGGTCGAAAAACATCTTATAAGTCTTGATTTGGCAGAAAATCAGGTCAATAGCGGAGTGATAATAAGTTATGATGAAAAGATTAGTATAATGATTAACGAGGAGGATCATCTTAGAATACAATGTCTATTTGCAGGTCTGCAGCTTAAAGAGGCTTGGGATTTGTGCAACAAAGTAGACAATCTTCTAGAGGAGACCATAGATTACGCTTTCGATGAAAGATTCGGATACCTTACCTGCTGTCCTACCAATATTGGAACAGGAATAAGGGCATCGGCAATGCTGCATCTTCCAGCTCTTGTTATGACCGGGTATATAAAGGGTATTTTGGATATATGCTCAAAGCTTGGAATAGCTGTAAGAGGGCTTTATGGCGAAAATACAGAGGCATTGGGAAATATGTTTCAGATCTCCAATCAGGCGTCTTTGGGCCAGCCTGAAGATGAAATAATTTCTAAGATAAGCAGTATTGCAAGACAGATTATTGATCAGGAAAGGACTATTAGAAGGGAGCTGCACAAGCAGAATCCATACAGGTTTGAAGATAAGGTATACCGTTCTTTAGGTCTTTTATCCAACGCAAGGATTATTTCTTCGGAAGAGGCACTAAAATTATTGTCCGATGTTAGATTGGGTGTATATATGGGGATAATTAATAATATAGACATAAATATCTTAAATGAGATACAGCTTCTGATACAACCTGCAAATTTGCAGAAAAGCATTGGAAGGACATTAAGCTCTGATGAAAGAGATATAAAAAGGGCAGAAGTTATAAGAAACAAGCTGAAATAAATATGCACATTTTTTGATGTAACTGATTATAGCGAAGGAGGAATACAATATGTATGGACGTTTCACAGAAAAAGCGGAAAAAGCGATAAAAATTTCTCAGGAAACAGCTATGGAACTGGGTCATAATTATATCGGAACAGAACATCTTCTTTTAGGGCTTATAAAAGAAGGCAGCGGAGTGGCTGCCCGGGTTTTGAATGATCAGGGAATGACTGAGGAAAAGGTTATAAAAGAGGTTGAAGAGCTTATTGGGCGTGGAGAGGCAACGAGGGAACAACCGATAGGGTTTACTCCTAGGACCAAAAGGGTTCTTGAGCTGAGTTTCAGGGAAGCAAGAAGAATGGGACATAATTATATCGGAACGGAACACCTCCTTTTAGGAATAATGAAGGAAGGAGAAAGTGTGGCGGTAAGAATTTTGACAGATCTGGGTGTTGACCAACAAAGGCTTTTACAGGAAATACTTAAAATGCTCAGTGAGGAAGCCCCGGGTTCAGCTGGGGCACCGAAGGGCAATGCAAATTACACTAATACACCCACACTGAACCAGTTCGGCAGAGACCTTACAGAAATGGCTCGGGAAGCAAAGTTTGACCCTGTTGTGGGTCGTGACAAAGAAATAGAAAGGGTTATTCAGATTTTGAGCCGCCGGACAAAAAACAATCCCTGCCTTATAGGTGAACCTGGCGTCGGTAAGACTGCTATTGCAGAAGGATTGGCTCAAAAGATAGTCGAGGGGAATATTCCTGAGACTTTGAAGGATAAGAGGGTTGTAACCCTTGACCTATCATCCATGGTTGCCGGTGCCAAATACAGAGGTGAATTTGAAGAGAGACTGAAAAAAGCCCTAGAGGAGATCAGGAAAGCCAGTAATGTGGTGCTGTTCATTGACGAAATGCACACAATAATAGGTGCAGGTGCCGCTGAGGGTGCCATTGATGCTTCCAATATACTTAAGCCGTCCCTTGCAAGAGGTGAGATTCAGGTTATTGGTGCAACAACCATTGACGAATACCGCAAGCACATTGAAAAGGATGCTGCCCTCGAAAGAAGGTTTCAGCCCATTACGGTAGGGGAGCCAACAAGGGAGGAAGCTATTGAGATTTTGAAGGGCTTAAGGGATAAATATGAAGCCCATCACAGGGTTAATATTACTGATGAGGCCTTGATTGCAGCGGTTAATATGTCGGACAGGTATATTACCGACCGGTTCTTGCCAGATAAGGCCATTGACCTTATCGATGAAGCGGCATCAAGAGTCAGATTGAGATCCTTCACTGCACCACCGGATTTAAAGCATCTTGAAGAAAAGGTGGAAAGGCTCAGAAAAGAGAAGGAAGACGCTATTATATGTCAGGAATTCGAAAAGGCTGCAAGGATAAGGGATGAAGAGCAGAAATTAAAGAATGAATTGGAAAAGGCAAAGAATGACTGGCAGCAAAAGAATCAAACCACAACGGATACGGTTACGGAGGATGAGATTGCTGGGATAGTTGGGGACTGGACCGGTATTCCTGTAAAGAGGCTTGCCGAAGAAGAGTCCGAAAGACTTCTGAAGCTGGAAGACGAGCTTCATAAAAGGGTAATAGGGCAAGATGAGGCTGTAAAGGCTATTTCAAAAGCAATTAGAAGAGGCAGGGTCGGGCTTAAAGACCCGAAGCGTCCAGTAGGCTCCTTTATCTTTTTAGGACCCACCGGAGTTGGAAAAACTGAGCTGAGCAAAGCTCTGGCTGAAGCCTTGTTTGGTGAAGAGAATGCTATGATAAGAATAGATATGTCGGAATACATGGAAAAGCACAGCGTGTCAAGGCTTGTGGGTTCGCCTCCAGGATATGTGGGATATGAAGAAGGCGGTCAGCTTACGGAGAAGGTTAGAAGAAAGCCCTATTCGGTTCTTTTGTTTGACGAAATTGAAAAAGCCCACCCCGATGTATTCAATATATTGCTGCAGATTCTTGAGGACGGAAGACTTACGGATTCTCAAGGTCGAACGGTGGACTTTAGAAATACTGTTATAATTATGACTTCAAATGTGGGTGCAAGGCTTATTACCGAGCCGAAACGCATGGGCTTTAGCACCGGAGTTGAAAACGTTGAAAAGACTTACAATGACATGAAAAACAACGTTATGGGAGAGCTTAAAAAGAGCTTTAGACCTGAGTTTTTAAACAGAATAGATGAGATTATAGTGTTCCATCCTTTAGAGGAGGAGCATCTTAAAAAGATAGTGGCACTTATGATAAATAATCTGGCAAAAAGGCTTGAACAAAATTCCATTAATATTGAGGTGTCAGAAGATGCCATTGACCTTTTAGCAAAGAAAGGAACCGACCAGGTTTATGGGGCAAGGCCTTTAAGGAGGGCAATACAGAGCATGGTAGAGGATAAACTGGCGGAGGAAATGCTGGAAGGCAGAGTGAAAGCAGGAGACAAGGTCTTTGTTCAAAGAAGAGACGATGAACTGGTACTGAACAAAGTGTGATAACAATGGGTCAGAAGGGAAATTTCCCTTTGACCCATTGTTAGTGGGATTTCACGAAGTGAAATGACCAAAAAGCGAAAGGGCTCGATGCCCTTGAGCTTTTGTTAGTGGGATTTCACGAAGTGAAATGACCAAAAAAAANTAAAACNAAANGGCTCGATGCCCTTGAGCTTTTGTTAGTGGGATTTTACGAAGTGAAATGACCAAAAAAAAATAAAACAAAACGCTCTAAAATAGCTTAGAGCATTTTTTACAAATTTATAGAGATAAGGCTGCTTCACGCTTTCTCAAGATCCAATATGCTTATTTCTCTTGAATGGTGAGTATGACTCCAGTCTTTATTGTTCTTGCTTAAAAAGCCCTGTATAGTAATGGGAATCCATGTAATGCAATAAAAGGGATAAATCAGAAAACCGATTAATGCCTTTAAATTAAATTTCTTTTCAGAAAGCACAACCAAAGGACCGTATAAAAACTGCAGAGTTACAAATATATACCAGACCTCGGTGGGGAAAACATACCTCAAATTGTAAAACGGTGATGTAGGAAATATGGTTTGAATCCACATCATTATTGTAATCAGCCCTATAAACACCAATCTTATCGGTTGAAACAAGTATACCGCACAATCAAAAGCTATTAAATCCCCTTCCTTAAAAGCTTTGCGGAACAGGGGACCTAAAAAACGGCTCGCACAGTCAGCATGACCTTGCATCCATCTTTTTCGCTGGTTCCATGACTGTTTCAAGGTGATGGGCTTTTCATCATACACAACAGCATTATTTGCCCATGCCACCTTGTAATTGCTGAGGGCAAGCTTCATTGTAAATTCCAAGTCCTCGGTAAGGCAAGTGGCTCCCCAACCTATTTCCTTTAAAACCTCAACATCAACACAAAAGCCTGTACCGCAAAGACCGCAGCTAAGTCCCATGTAGTATCTGGGAAGCTGGAACAATCTGTTTGAAAGCCAAAAAGCAATGGAATATGAGCAGGTAATCCAAGAATCAAAAGGGTTTTTGCTATCGATATAGCCCTGTACAACCTTATGACCTTCGCAGAGTTGCCTGTTCATTTCCAATAAGTAATTGGATGTGACAAGATTGTCGGCATCAAAAACGCAAATGGCATCGTACTTTTCTTTCATATTGAAAATTTTTGCAAACATCCATTCAATGGCATGTCCCTTGCCCCGGGCTTCATTGTTGAATCTTTTGTATACTTTTGCTCCGTGTTCCTCTGCTATTTCTGCGGTTCTATCCGTACAGTTATCGGCGATAACAAATACATCAAAAAGATTGCCCGGATAGTTCTGCCTATTAAGGCTGTCAACTATGTGTGCAATAACTGTTTCTTCATTGTGGGCAGCTACAACCAGGGCAAATTTCTTTTGAGGAAGCCATTCTCCAGGATTCTTTTCTTTTCTCTTCCGCCAGCCAAAGATGGATATTCCAAAAAAATAGCACCCTGCTACAAAAATTACAACCTGCATAATTTGTGTTGTGCAAAATATCACACTATTGATTTGTGATAACATTTGATTCCTCCAAAATATTATAATGTTTTTTTAATACCAGTTTTAAAAGCCAATTTCAAATAACATTTCACGTGTATACAAAGGCTCTTTGCTTGCGAAACTTAAGTTTTTAGAATATTTTTTTTCACATTTATCTAATGCACCCGTATCCAAACTTTATAACACTGTACTTTATCAGGTGAGTTTTGTTTTCGGGCTTCATTCTATTTCTATATTATTTTGTACTTAATAAGGAAAAATATTTATGATAAAAAAACAATAAAATATGTTATAATAAGATATATTATATTGCCAATGTCTAATTTCATTTTCAGGGTGCTTATTTGCACATGTCTCGATTCAAAATTAATTTAGTGGGATTTCACGAAGTGCGTTTTAACATTATGAAAGATTTGAGGTTAGTTGTGTTAAAAAGCATTGATTGCCAGAGAATTTAACAATTTACGGTTACGGGGGGATTTTTATGACGAAAACATACTTTAATGATGCTGTTATCGGAAATTCCAAAATGCTTGCATGTCTAACAGGGAGCGGTGAACTTGTAAGGCTTTTCTGGCCGCATATTGATTACCCGCAACACGTTGAAAGAATGGCAGCAGGAATATTTTATATTAGTCAGAAAAACAGCACTTCGTGGTTTAATGAGCACGATTGGAAACACACTCAGTATTATGTGGAAGATACCAATATTCTAAAAACCCTATGTGAAAATGAAAGCCGGGGGCTTAAAGTCGAGCAGACAGATTATGTATTAAAAGACAGGGATGTACTGGTAAGACAATACGAAATAGAAAACACAGGCTGCACGGAAGTAGAACTGGGCTTTGTGAACTATTCGTCAATGATTACCACTACTCCTGAATTGCGAAGTACTTTGTTTGATTTCAATGTTGATTCATTAATTCATTATAGACATAATTACTATATTTCTGTTTCAGCGGATCGGGAAGTAATGCAGTTTCAATTGGGTAATAATGCTTATAACAATGCATCCTGTGGGGAACTTTACGGTTATGACAGTATTGGAATGATGAATGATGGTGCAATTTCCTTTAACTTGGGGAAAATCGGGCCAGGGTGTAAAGCGTCCTTCAACCTTTTTATATGTGCATCCCATACGCTAAAAGAGGTTAAACAGATGGTTAAGCTGTGCAGGCAGCTGGATCTTAAAGAGGAATATGAAAACACCCTTATATACTGGAAGGGTATGCTAAAGAATGCAAGGCAGCTTAAAACTGGGGACAAAAATATTGATGACCTATATAACAGATCCCTTTTGGTATTCAAGCTGATGTCCGACGAAGAGACGGGAGGGCTTTTAGCCTCTGCCGAGCTTGATGAAGGCTTTACGAGATGCGGCCGCTATGCCTATTGCTGGGGAAGGGATGCCGCCTTTATTACCGGTGCATTGGATGCTGTCGGATTTACGGATACGGTAGACAGGTTTTACAAGTGGGCTGTTATGACGCAGGATGAGGATGGCTCATGGCAGCAGAGATATTATATGGATGGAAACCTTGCACCGTCCTGGGGCTTGCAGGTGGATGAGACGGGAACACTTATATGGGGAATGTATAGCCACTATGAGGTTACAAAAAACATTGATTTTCTTAAAGAAATGTGGGAAAGCATAAAGCTGGGTGTTGAATTTTTAATGGGATTTATAGATTCTGATACCGGCTTGCCCAAGCCCAGTTATGACCTTTGGGAGGAAAGAGTGGGAGAACATACCTATTCCAGTGCTGCCGTATATGGCGGTATTAAGGCAGGGGTTGAGGTGGCTAAGATTTTAAATGCACCGTCGGAGATTATAGACAAGTGGAATGAGGCAGCACAAAACATGAAGTCCTCTATAGAAAGAAACCTTTGGAAGGATGAGGCAAAACGGTTCATAAGAAGTGTGAGAACCAAGCTTAACCCATGGGGATGCGAGCCTTCTCAGCATACAACTATTGTAAAGGTAAATGAAAAAGGGTATTATAGAGATGTTACATTGGAGGATTGGACCATCGATATAAGTCTTCTGGGGGTTTCCATCCCCTTTGGAGTTTTTGATGCGGAGGATATGAGGGTCAAAGAAACAGTGGAGGCCATTGAAAGAGCCCTTACAGTTCATCCAGTGGGGGGAATAAAAAGGTATGAGAATGACAACTATATTGGCGGCAATCCGTGGGTTTTGGCAACTCTGTGGGTGGCCCTTTACTATATCGAAGTTAAAGAGTATGACAAAGCAAAAGAATACCTCATGTGGGCAGTCGAGTCATGCACCGCTCTTGGTCTTTTGCCGGAGCAGGTGAGCAAGGACAGCGGAAAGCCTTGCTGGGTAATTCCCCTCACATGGTCCCATGCCATGTTTGTATTGGTGCTTACAGGGTTAAAGGATGCAGGTGCTATATAGGAATAAAATCATTTAGGGTTTTTTAAAACCCTGGTTAGGAGAAAAGATGCCGAAGCAGAAATCATATTTTGTGTGCCAGGAATGTGGCTATGAGAGCAGAGGCTGGCTGGGCAAATGTCCGGCGTGCCATCAATGGAATACCTTTGTTGAAGAGGTTTTAAAGTCTGGATATAAAAACGCCAAAGGCATGGCCTCAATAAATGTGAAACCGGTCAGTATAAACGATATTGACATAGAAGGTGAAGAGCGTTACCTTACCGGCATGAAGGAAATGGATCGTGTGCTGGGGGGCGGGATTGTAAAGGGTTCCCTTATTCTTGTAGGGGGAGACCCCGGTATAGGCAAGTCAACCCTTTTGCTTCAGATATGTGACAAGGTAAAAGTTAAGTCAAAGGTTCTGTATATTTCCGGCGAGGAATCTATTAAGCAAATTAAGATTAGAGCCGATAGATTAAATGTAAGAAATTCGAATCTTTTAATGATATCTGAAACCAATTTCAAAGTTATACAAGCCTTGTGCGAGAATGAACAGCCCGACATTCTTATTGTTGATTCAATACAGACCATTTTTAACGATGAACTGTCCGCTGCTCCAGGAAGTGTTAGCCAAGTAAGGGAAAATACTGCAGGTCTTATGAGAATTGCAAAAACCATGAATATTGCTATAGTTATTGTGGGGCATGTTACAAAAGAGGGAGCCATTGCGGGACCTAGAGTATTAGAACACATGGTGGATACGGTGTTGTATTTTGAGGGGGAAAGGCATTTAAGCTATAGGGTCTTACGGTCGGTGAAAAACCGCTTTGGTTCTACAAACGAAATAGGCATATTTGAAATGAGGGACATAGGTCTTGTAGAAATTGACAATCCTTCTTCGATGATGTTATCGGGAAGAACCGAGAGTGTACCGGGGTCTGTTGTGGTCTCAAGTCTTGAGGGAACAAGACCCATGCTTATTGAGATACAGGCACTGGTGTGTCCCACCAGCTTTGGAATGCCAAGAAGAATGGCAACGGGTATAGATTATAACAGAATTACATTGCTTATGGCTGTCCTTGAAAAGAGGGTAGGGATGCAGCTCCATAGCTTTGATGCTTATGTGAATGTGGTGGGCGGGATAAAAATTGACGAGCCTGCCTGTGATCTTGGGGTAGTTGCCGCAATTGCCTCAAGCTTTCGAAATGTGCCGATTGACTTAAACACAGTTGTGATAGGGGAAGTAGGGCTGACAGGAGAGGTAAGAGCCGTAAACCAGATTGACAAAAGAGTGATGGAAGCCATGAGAATTGGGTTTAAGAACTGCATCGTGCCAGCTAGGAACCAAAAAACTGTTAAGCAGATAAAAGATCTTAAAGATATAAATATAAAATACGTAGAAAATGTGCATGAAGCGTTGAGTATTCTTTTATAGTATATTTGTCTACTATGGTCAATTAAATCAGGTATATAAAATGTGTGAAGAAAAAAATTCCGGAAACTTAAGTTTCGTAAGTTTCTGCATTTTTCTTTGATTAAACAAATCATTGGAGGGCTTATGAGTGGCAATGATAAATTAAAGGATGATGCGGTGCTTGGTGTATTAAAAATGCTGGCACCCGGCACACCGCTTCGAGAAGGTCTTGAAAACATTTTGAAGGCACGGACGGGAGCACTTATTGTTATTGGAGATTCCGAGAAGGTTTTAAAGCTTGTGGATGGAGGCTTCTATATCAATAAAGATTATTCACCTGCCTATATTTACGAACTGGCTAAAATGGATGGAGCCATAGTTCTCAGTAAGGATCTAAAGAAAATACTGTATTCCAATGCATTGCTTATTCCCGACCCTTCAATTCCTACGACAGAGACCGGAACAAGGCATAAAACCGCCGATAGAGTGGCAAAACAGACGGGAGAAGTGGTTGTGGGTATTTCCCAGAGAAGAAACATTATAACCATTTATATGAGTACGGGTAAATATATTTTAAGGGACACTCCCGTTATTCTTGCAGAAGCCAATCAGGCATTGCAAACCCTAGAAAAGTACAGGGCAGTTTTGAATGACGCAATAAACAATCTCAGCGTATTGGAACTTGAAGATATTGTTACATTGGATGACGTGGCATTTGTTTTGCAGAGGACTGAAATGGTAATAAGCGTTGCCGCAGAAATTGAGAGATATATCTGTGAATTGGGCAGTGAGGGAAGACTTTTGAGTATGCAACTGGATGAGCTTCTGGCTAATGTTGAGGACGATGAGCTTTTAGTAATTGAAGACTATATTCAGGATTCGAATGAAACTCCTGAAAAAATACTGGAGAGAATAAGACAGCTGTCCTATGATGATCTTATGAGCCTTGAAAACATATGCCGAATTCTCGGGTATAAGAGCGGGCATAATGTTTTTGACACCACGGTACATCCGAAGGGCTACAGGCTGCTTAGCATGGTACCAAGGCTTCCGATAAGCGTTGTAAAGAACATCACTGAAAAGTTTTCGAACTTTCAGGGAATATTAAATGCTTCGATTGAAGAGCTTGATGATGTTGAAGGGATAGGAGAAGTGCGGGCAAGGCTTATCAAAGAAGGCCTGAGAAGAATTCAGGATCAGATTTTTTTAGATACACGAAGATTATTATAGCTAAAATTAAAAAAGAGTCGTCAAAACATACTGTAACGACTCTTGACTCTTTATATAAATTCTAAAACTTCTTTACCTTTTAATTCAGATAAAATTCTTCATTATCTAAAAAGGTGGATCTCTAACTTGATTAACTTTATCTTAAGTTATATTTACCAAGCATTTTAATCCTATCAAGTTCCTTAATTATGATATCATACAGGTTAAGGTCAAGAGTATTACATATTGAAGCAAGATAAAACATATTTCTTCCAATATCCTTCTCAATAAGATCCCTGCAGTTTTCACAGAGAGTGCCCTCAAGATGGGTTTCCATCAATGTGCGAATTTCATCAAAATCTACTCCGTCAGGGTAGACCTGTTTTTTAGCATTGATCTTGACACATCCGCATTGGGTCACAGCCTTTACTATTTCGCGGTTAACCCTGCCGTTTGAATCTTGAAACTTTGTAATCAGATCTAAAATACTCTTATTTCTTACCAGAAGTTCTCCAACAGTATATTGGAATTGACTTATCATTATGTCCTTCAATATGCTCACTCCTTAGGTGTATTGATAAAACTTACAGAATTTCAAAAGCAAAACAAAGAAGATTAAGGAACCAACTTGATAGCTTTATACTAATTATAATTCTTTGAGCGACTCTTTGTCAATTAGAAATGGACTGGATAAACTTAACAATTAATATAACGTGTAAAATACCGGGCAAAAAAACTATTAAAGTATGAGAATCAGACTTGCATTTTATAAAATTGAAAAATGAAATGACGCACGATTATACAGAAGGAAGGAGCAATTATTCGGCAAAAATAAGAGGAAACAAAAGATAAATTTAAATTTTAATAAAATGTACTTGACATGGCAATAAACCTGTATTACAATGTTTAAGTGTCGAAATTTTGGTTCACTGTATTTGGACTAAAGTATTTGTTTCTATAAATTAAAACTGTATTTCGAATAAGGAGGTTGAAGATTCCATGAAGACTTTTATGGCGAAAGCCAATGAAGTTGAAAGAAAATGGTATGTGGTTGACGCAGAAGGCAAACCATTAGGAAGACTGGCTAGCGAAGTAGCCAAGATTTTAAGGGGGAAAAACAAACCCAATTTTACTCCCCATGTTGATACAGGCGATTTTGTAATTATATTGAATGCTGAAAAGGTTGTTCTGACAGGTAAGAAATTAGACCAGAAGCTTTACAGACGCCATTCAGGGTATCCCGGAGGATTAAAAGAAATAAAGTACAGAGCCTTTATGAGCGAAAAGCCGGAAAGGGCTGTAGAAATTGCTGTTAAGGGTATGCTTCCTAAGAATAGTCTCGGAAGAGCAATAGGTAAAAAGCTCAAGGTTTATAGGGGGATCGAGCATCCACACGAAGCACAAAAACCTGAAAAATTAGAAATTAATGTTTAGTGAGAAGGGAGGAATAGTTTTTTATGGCGAAAGTACAGTATTACGGAACCGGAAGAAGGAAGAAATCAGTAGCGAGAGTTAGACTTGTTCCAGGGAATGGAAAGATTACTATAAATGACAGGGATTTGGATGATTATTTTGGACTGGAAACTTTAAAGGTTATAGTTAAACAGCCATTGATGCTGACTGATACAGCAAGCAAGTTTGATGTGCTTTGCAAGGTAGTCGGAGGCGGTTTTACAGGTCAGGCAGGTGCTATAAGACATGGTATCGCAAGGGCACTTTTAACGGCTGACGAAGAATTAAGACCGGCATTGAAAAAGGCTGGATACCTCACAAGGGATTCAAGAATGAAGGAAAGAAAGAAATACGGACTCAAGAAAGCAAGAAGGGCACCGCAGTTTTCAAAGAGGTAATATGT
>JGI24710J26742_10000396_pt1 | contig 39957 bp, 43 predicted proteins | sample BioPla2DNA2_FD_26742 | JGI IMG/M metagenome (IMG submission 26742)
TTCTTCAATTATCTCAGCAACTAACTTTTCTGATTCTCTTGAAGCTGTACCATTACCAATGGCGATTATTTTAACTTGATATTTATTGATTAAATTTAGAACTTGTTTTTTAGATTGTTCTAAGTCACCACCTTTTTTAGAGAAAGGAAAGATTTTCTCAACTGCTAGCATTTTTCCAGTTTCATCCAAAACAGCCAATTTACAACCATTAAAGTAACCTGGGTCAAATCCCAAAACAATTCTTCCTTTTAATGGTGGTTGTGAAAGTAGTTTTTCTAAATTCATTGAGAATACTTCAATTGAATTTGTATGCGCTCTTTGAGATAAATCAGAGCGAATTTCATTTTCAATTGATGGAAGAAGTAGTCTATTTAATCCATCGATTACGGCATTTTCAATAATTTCTTTTAAAGTGCAATTTTCTTTACAATAAATTTTAATGGCTTGTTTTTGAATATCTTCTAAATCATAAATAAAACTTACTGAAATTACTTTTTCTTTTTCAGCTCTATTGATAGCCATAATACGATGATCTGCTAAAGAAGTAATTCTTTCAGTGCGATCATAATACATTTCATAGACTTTCTTTTCATCAACAGCATCATCCTTTATTTTAGTCTGTAAAGAACCTGATTCAACAATTTGATCTTTAATTGACCAACGTAGTTTAGCATTATCTGATACCATTTCCGCAATAATATCACTTGCTCCAGCAATAGCATCCTCTGCAGTTTTTACTTCCTCATTGATATATTGCTTAGCAATTTCATAAATATTTTCTTCAAATGTTACTGATAAAATATAATCAGCTAATGGCTGTAAACCGTTTTTAATTGCTACAGCAGCTCTAGTTTTTCTTTTTTGTTTATAAGGCTGATATAAATCTTCTACTTGAGAAAGCTTTTCACATTCCATGATTGAGTTTTTGATTTCTTCAGTTAATTTACCTTGCTGTTCAATCAGATTAATAACAGCTAACTTTCTTTCTTGTAGGTTTATTTGATATTTGTATTGTTTGTCAATGAAAAGAATCTGTTCTTCATCTAGTCCACCAGTTGCATCTTTTCTATATCTGGCGATAAAAGGTACAGTACCACCTTCTTGTAAAATGGCTAAAGTGGCTTCAATTTGTTTTGAAGTAATGTTTAGCTGTGATGCAATTTCATTAATAATATGTATTTCCATATCATTTTTCCTTTCTATACATTGGGTGTTAATTATAACACATCCAACTGATTTGTATTATATCATACTTTATACTCACTATAAAAAGATGTTATTGATGTAAGCGGTTATTATAGCTTTTAAATAAAATTATTTATTTTTATGTTTTAGCAAGAATATTAAAGCATAGTTTTGATTGAAGTTAAAGTCGAATAGTGTTAATCTTATTGTGGTAAAAGTGAAAGATTTATATGTTAACAAACAAAGAGATATGGTTAGTTAAAACTTTTATCAATAAAAGTATCCCAAAAAAGTTTAAAAACTTTGTGAAGGTAAATAAGACGTAGTTTAAAGATAATACTATTAAAAAAGCGTATAGATTGGGATATAACTAATGAAATTCTCACATATATTTGACTTGTTATTTAACAGTCTAAAAAAGGAGAAAGATATCACACAATGGAAACACTTAAAATTATCAATTATGTAATTGCGATACTGTTTACTATTATTTATGCATATCAAGTACTATATGTTCCACTTTCATGGTTTATTAAGAAAAAAGAATTAAATACTGCATCGACAATACATGATTTTGCGGTGCTGATATGCGCTAGAAATGAAGCACAAGTTATTTCAGGTATAATAGAAAGTTTAAAAAATCAGACTTACCCACAAAATAAAATTCACATATTTGTAATGGCTGACAACTGTGATGATGATACCGCTGAAATTGCTAGAAAATGGGGNGCACATGTCTACACACGTTTTGATAAAAGCAATGTTGGAAAGGGGTATGCCTTGGAAGTGTTGATGAAACATTTAAAAGAGGATTATCCTGATGGATTTGATGGGTACTTTATCTTTGATGCTGACAATATTTTGGAGCCAGATTATATTGAACAGATGAATAAAACCTTTTCAGCAGGGCATGAAATCGTAACTAGTTATCGTAATAGCAAAAATTATGGTGATAACTGGATTAGCGCAGGTTATGCACTTTGGTTTATGCGAGAAAGTAGGTATTTGAATTATGCTAGATATCTGCTTGGAACAAGTTGTGCTGTTTCTGGCACTGGTTTTATGTTTAGCAGAAGAATAGCAGATAAAATCGGTAATTGGCCATTTCACATGCTAACGGAAGATATTGAATTTACTATCCATCATATAACTAAAGGAGAAAATATCGCTTTTTGTAAGAAAGCTGTTTTATATGATGAACAACCTGTATCATTTATCCAGTCTTGGAGACAGAGATTGCGCTGGTGTCGTGGATATTTACAGGTCTTTAACAGCTATAAAAAGGATTTGTTTAAAGGAATTTTTAAGGGAAGTTTTGCTTGTTTTGATATGAGTATGACTGTTGTTCCAGGAATTGTGCTTACAATTATTTCCGTTGTCTTTAATTTATCATTAAGTATTTGGAAGGCATCAATAGACAATGATATTATGATTGCTATTAAATCTATTGGTCTATTACTGGCAAACATGTATTTCATGTTCTTTATTATTGGGGCTATAACAACAGTAAGTGAGTGGAAAATGATTCGTACAAGTGTGTTCAAAAAAGTTCTGTACACCTTGACATTTCCATTATTTATGTTTACATACCTTCCGATTTCCTTTTTGTCAATATTTTTAAAAACAGAATGGGAACCAATTCAACATACAGTAACCGCAAAACAGTTCCATGCAGATGGAGACAGTTTATATGATAGGGATTAGTTAATTTAGTTATACTAAAAAATAATGAATAAAAGCGATCAGTTTTAATGGGTTGATCGTTTTTTGCCAAGAAGTCATACTATAAATAATTGAATAATTAAATATAAAAAAGTTAAGCGATTTGCCTAACTTCAACTTCAATTGGTGCGGATGGAGGGACTCGAACCCGCATGCCTCTCGGCGCTAGATCCTAAGTCTAGTGCGTCTACCAGTTTCGCCACATCCGCATGCTTAATCATTATAAACAATCTTTTATGACAATGCAATAAAAAAATATTATTTAAGATATTTAAGAAAAAACAACAAGTTTTATCTTTATTGCTTTATTTGCTGTATTTGTTTAGTTTTTGTTTTGTCGCAATATTTTTTAAAATTAACTTGATAATGTTATCAATTTCGCTATTTTCTCGATAGTCAGCAACAGCAACATAATTAACTCTACCATCTTCGACTAATTTTTTATAAGTCTCTTTTCCTTTGTCATAAATAGCAATGGAATGGCCTCCATTAGATTTTACTAAGCGCATGCAAGGAACATCAGTAAATCCATCGCCAATATAAATCATCTGTTCAAAAGGAACATCTCTAGTTGTGGAAAAAGAGTTAATAGTCGAATTATCAAAGACATCTAAAGAGTTTTTATTTATTCTAAATAGAAATTGAGTTTTACCAGTATAATTAATGGCTACTGCTGGAAAATCAGCTTGTCCGTTTTCATCATAATGATATTCACAGGCATATATTTTAACAAACTTATCTTTGATAGAACAGCCATCAATTATTTCTTTAGTTCCTGATGAAATAATATAATGTTGAAGTAAAATGTCATGTTCTATGGCAAACTTGTTAATACGTTCAAAGAACTCTTCAACACCTGGATAATAGACAATATCTTTGCCTAAACTATTAAAGAACTTTCTTGTTAAAGGAACATTTTTTTCTTTAGCTTTCTGCATTAAAAGATACATGTAAGCTAAAATTGAGTCCATATTAACTTTAATGGAATAATCTTCAACTTCTTGCCAAAATAATTTAGGTTCAATATCCAAGGTAGGAAGAAGAGAGTATTCTTGCATATTTTTAGGGCTTAGCGTTAAATCAAAGTCATACATTATGGCTACTTTAATCATTGCTTGCTAGCCTCTAGTACTTCTTTTAATTGTTTTGGAAGAAGGTTTGCCTCTTCTTTGGTAATGGCACAAAGTGAAATTCTAACTCCTTTATCAAATTTAACAGCAAATATATCATTAGCAATCAAATTATTGTGGAATTTGTTTAGTAAGTTATCATCTTCTACTTTAACAGTTGCAAAAAACCCTTCAGTGTAAGGGTATAAAGGTAAGTCGACTTCCTTAGCTTTACTTAAGAAAATTTCACTTCTTTCTTTTATCAGATTTATATACTGCTGCTTTTCAGTTAAAAATTGTTCTTTATTTTCTTTTAATACTTTAACTACAGCTTCCATAAAACCATGGTTAACATTACTCCAATAGGCTCTGCAACTTCTAGTAAAGGCATTAAAAGCATTTTCTACAGCTTGTTTATTTTTAGATAAGATAATATTTGCTCCAACTCTCATTCCATAAGCTGTAAAGGTTTTTGAACAACTATAAGCAATGTTAAACATTATTTTCTCATTGGCTTCATTAAAACATTGTAAATATTCGTAGCCATTTTTATAGCAATAATCAATATAAGCAATATCATTTACAATAACAACTGGTCCATATTCAGTTATCTTATTAAAATATTTAATTAATAACTTCCAGTTTTCAGATCCTAGTGAGATGCCTGTCGGATTTTGACAAGGATCGTTAATAACAACAAATAATTTTCCTTGTTTTCTAATGATTCTTAAAGCCTTTAACATTAAATCTTGTAAGTCAACATTGTTATCTTCAGCAGTTAATTTATAAAAATCACATTTTAAGTTTAAGTTTTTAGCAATAACTTTATATGTACCCCATGATGTTTGTGGTAGTAATACAGTATCATTGGGATTTAAAAAATTATTAAAAGCTAAAACTAAGGCTCCAGTACCACCAGCAGCTGCCACAGTTTTATGATGCAAATTGATATTATTATTTTGGTTGACCCAATTAAAGATAGCTTCTGTAAAGTCTTCATTACCAGTAATAGCTTTAGCGTAAGCTGCTTTTGTACTATTTGCGATGGCATTATAGCAATCATAAACAGTATTAAGAGCTACTATTTTTTTGTTTTCATCAAAAAGTGAGCCGATAGTAGCATTAATAACGTTGCTATGTCCTGCATCAATTGCTTTTTTTGCTAGAGTTCTTAGTTCAAAAACACTATCTTTAAAAGTAGAGAAGTCTGCATTGTCATTTAAAAACAAATCGTTATTATCATTTGTCCTATTAACAAAAGCATCTGACAAATCATCGAGCTGATTAGCAAACTGTTTTTTGATTAAAGAAATATCTTGTTGTTTTATTTCTTTTTCGGTAGTTAAAACAAATTTTTCCTGTTCATTTAAATCTTTTTCTTTTTTAGCCAGAACAATTCTTTTTTCAAATAAGTCTGAAAGCATATCATCTATTGCTTCAATTTCTTTTCTAATATTTTCTTTTTCCATATTCATCACCAAGTACATTATACTTTATCACAAGTCAATGGTACAAATTAAATGATAAATAAGTTATAATTAATGTAAGAAAAGAGGAGCACATTATGTCAAGAAATACAATTTATGTTACTGGACACAAAAATCCTGATTCAGATTCAATAATTTCAGCAATGGCCTATGCTTATTTAAAACAACAATTGGGTTACAATGCAATTGCGATAAGAATTGGTGAAATTAATCGTGAAACAGAATTTATTTTAAGTATGTTTAATGAGTTTGCCCCACCTCTTGTTCAAAATATTAGAACACGTGTTAGAGACATTGACTTTGATGATATTGTTACCTGTAAACCTACAGATACAGTGTATAAAGCTTTAATGAAGATGAGAAAGCACAATAAAAAAGTTATTGCGGTAGTTGATGATAAAAGACGTTTTTTAGGCATGGCAACTACTTCTGATATAGTTAAGCCTTTAATTCCTCATCAAGATAGAAATAATGAATTAATTAGAAATACTCCAATTGAAAATATTGCTAATTTCTTAGAAGGACATTTAGTATATGAAGCTAAAATTCAAAGGACAGACGGTCATATATATGTTATGTCTGGAACTGATGATGAAGGTTGTGAAGATAAAATAGTAGTTATTAATAATGATAGTAAATTGCATGAAGTAGCAATTAAAAATAAAGCTGCTACTTTAATAGCAACTCACACCGAAAGTTTTTCAGATGAGGTATTAAAACTAGCTAAAGAGAATAACTGTAATTTAGTTGTTTGTAATAAAAGCATCTATGATGTTGTTAAGTATACTTATTTTGCAACTAGTATTGATCAGATAATGACTACAGATTTAATAACTTTTCAATATGATGATTATGTAGATGATGTTAAAGCAATTATCAATAAATCAAGATTTCGCAGTTATCCAATTTTAGATAAACGAAATAATGTTGTTGGAACTATTTCAAGATATCATGTTCTCAGACATACTAATAGAAACCTAATATTGGTCGATCATAATGAGTTTTCTCAATCAATTGAAGGAGCAGAGGAAGCCAATATTTTAGAAATAATTGACCACCATCGTCTTGGTGGCATTAAAACTGCTACACCAGTTTATTTTAGAAATGAAGAAACAGGCTGTTGTGCCACCATCATTTCAAAGATATTCCAAGAGAAAAACGTTAGAATACCTAGAGATTTAGCAGGTTTACTATGTTGTGCTATTATTTCAGATACAGTAAATTTCAAATCTGTTACTTGTACAAAAGATGATATTGATCAGGCCAATTATTTGGCTGAATTGGCAAAGCTTGATTTAGAAGAAATAGGGCCAAAAATATTAGCTGCTGGAGCTAAAATGGAAGATAAATCTTGTGATTTTATCTTTAGAAATGATTTGAAACAATTTGAAATAAATAAAAATAAAGTTAGTGTGGGTCAATGTAATATTGTTAATTATGAGTCAATTGAACCTTTAAAAGAACAAATGCAACAAATAATGAAAAACTATGCTTCAGATAGTAATTCAAATATTGTTATGATGGTATTCTCATTAATTGATGGTACTGGTTCATATATTTTAGCGGAAGGACAAGATACCCATAAGCTAGAAAACTTATTTAGAAAAAAAGGTGAATACATTGGTGATTTTATCTTTTTAGAGAAAATTATTAGCAGAAAGCAACAATTAATACCAATGATTTCTGATGTTTTAGAGTAATTTAAAAATTAATATTTAAATAATAAAATCAGCTTTTAAGAGCTTGATTTTTTTATACTATTTAAAAATAATCAAAACATAGATATAAATCAATGAAAATTATCTTGTAAAAAAATATACAAAACTATACAATTTATATGTAAAGGAGGATGTTATATGGGATATAAAATCGTAGCAGATTCTTCAGCAAATCTATATGAAATAGCAGGGGTTAACTATACAACTGTTCCTTTAAAAATTAATACTGAAATTGGAGAATTTGTTGATGAAAAAGGTATTGAACTGAAGAAGATGGTTGATTATCTTTACTCGACAAAAGAAAAATCATCTACATCTTGCCCTAGTATTGGTGATTGGCTTAAAGCTTTTAAAGGGGAACAAGAGATTTATGCCATTACTATTTCTGGTAATCTTTCTGGCAGTTATAACTCGCTTCAACAAGCTAAGGATGCGTATTTAGAAGAAAATCCTGAGGCAAAAATATATTTAATAGATTCATATTCAACTGGTCCTGAAATGGTTTTGCTAATAGAAAAAATCATTGAACTAAAAGAAAAAGGTTTAAACTTTGATGAAACATGTGCTGAAATGAAAAACTATTTCCCTAGATGTAAAATATTATTTGCCTTAGATTCAGTAAGAAATTTAGCTAATAATGGTAGAGTCAGTTCTTTTATTGCTTCTTTAGTTAGTATTTTAGGAATTAAAATGCTTGGTGAAGGCAGTGATGATGGAAAAATAGTGCTTGTCTATAAAGGCAAGGGAATGAAAAATGTTTTAAAGAGAATGTTTGAAGAGATGGAGAAGAATGGATTTGTAGGTGATAAGGTCATTATTTCCCATGTCTTTAACGAAGATGCAAATCAGTTTATCACTGATCTGATAAAGAAAAAGTATCCTAATTGTGATATTAAGAGTCATCTAACAGGTGGTTTATGTGCTTATTACGCAGAAAAAGGAGGCCTAATATTAGGATATGAAACCAAAGAAAAGTAAATAAATTTTTTGGTAAACAATTTTTAAAAAAGAAGATAGAACTTAGTAGTTCTATTCTTTTATTAAGTGTTGAAGTTTGTTATAATGTTCAAGTAAAGAAAAGAAGGTAATTTTTATGCTTGTTTTAGAAATATTGAAAGCTATTGTATTAGGAATTGTTCAAGGAATCAGTGAATATTTGCCCATTTCTTCAACTGGTCACATTATTTTAGTCAATGAGTTTTTGCAGCTTCAATTTTCTAGTGAGTTTGTAAATACATTTTTTGTGGTTATACAATTGGGATCAATTTTGGCAGTAGTTATTTTGTATTTTAAGAAATTATGGCCATTTGATTTTAAAAATACTACTGCTAAACAAAGAAAATCAACTTGGGTTTTATGGTCAAAGGTTTTGGTAGGATGTCTTCCGGCAGCTATTGTTGGTTTTTTATTTGATGATGTAATAGATGCTTTATTTTATAATCCAACAACTATTGCGATAACTTTAATTGTTTATGGTATAGCCTTTATTATCATTGAAAGCGTAAATATCGAAGTAACAATGGAAAATGTTGAAGATATTGATTATATAACAGCTGCTAATATTGGTTTATTTCAAATGTTAGCTTTAATTCCAGGTACAAGTAGAAGTGGTAGTACTATTTTAGGTGGTAGAATTTTAGGCTGTGGTAAAGCAGGAGTTAGTGAATTTTCTTTCTTTATGGCTGTGCCAGTAATGGCAGGAGCGACACTGTTAAAATTAGTTAAATGTGGTTTTGGCTTTGGCACTAATGAGTGGATTGTTTTAATTGTTGGAACTATTATTTCTTTTATCGTTTCTATTTTCTCCATTAAGTTTTTAATGAATTATATTAAAAAACATGATTTTAAGGTTTTTGGTGTCTATAGAATAATTTTAGGAATTTTAGTATTAGCTTACTTTAGATTAATTAAATAATTATGTTAAAAAGATATACTCGTCAAATGTTAATTAGCAGTATGTATGTAGTGGTGACTTTGTTAATAGCTCCCGCTTCTTTTGGTCCTATTCAATTTAGAATTTCTGAAGTTTTACTGGTTCTAATGTTTTTTGATTATGATTATATTTATGGCTTAACTTTTGGTTGCTTTCTAGCTAATTTAATAGGCTTAATTTCAGGAACCAATCCAATAGGAGTAATGGACATTATTTTTGGAAGTAGCGCAACCTTTATAAGTTGTGTGATGATGTATAATCTAAAAGAAAGAAAAATTAAGAACATACCACTATTAAGTTTTATCGTTCCAGCAATTATCAACGGAACTATTGTTGGCCTTGAGTTGGCTATTGTATTTAACTTTAATGATTTAATGACTTATTGGTCGATTTATGGTTTTCAAGTTNTAGTTGGTGAACTTGGNGTATTATTAGTTATCGGTATTCCAGTTTATTTGGCTTTAAAAGAAAGAAAGATTGATGGATAATAGTTATTTTTTAGATGAGATAAAACAGTTGTTAGATAAAGAGGATTTTGATAAATTTATCAAATCTTTTTCTAGTCCACTTTATAAGGCTTTAAGAATAAACCGTTTAAAAGCCAACCATGAAATTATTAGTGAAGAAATCAATTTAAAAGAAAAAACAGCCTTTGATGAAGATACGTATTATCTGGAATCAGAAGATAAACTAGGAAAACATCCGTATCATTTAGCTGGTCTTTTTTATCTTCAAGAGCCTAGTGCCACGATGGTGGTAAATGCTTTAGATATCAAAGAAGGGGATTGGGTGTTAGATTTATGTGCAGCTCCGGGAGGTAAGTCTACTCAAATTCTTTCTGCATTGAATAAAACAGGTTTTTTGCTTAGTAATGAATATGAAAGAAAAAGAGCCAATATTTTACTTTCCAATATTGAGCGTTTTTCTACTGATAATTATCTGATAACTAATAATTCAGTTGAAGATTTATGCCCTAAACTTTTATCAGTTTTTGATAAAGTTTTAGTTGATGCTCCTTGTTCTGGAGCAGGAATGTTTAAAAAGTATCCAAGTAGCATAGTAGAGTATAACTATAATGCAGTTATGGCTAATCAAAAAAGACAATTGTACATTCTGGATTATGCTTATTTAACGCTAAAAGAAAATGGTGTTTTAGTTTATTCAACTTGTACTTTCAACAAACATGAAAACGAAGAAGTTGTTAGATTGTTTTTAGAAAAATATCCCGATATGCATTTAGTAGAAACTAATTTAAGTTGTGGTCAACCAGGCTTTGATAAGCGAGGGTTAACCAGAAGAGTATTTCCTTATCAAGGTGGGGAAGGACATTTTGTTAGTAAATTTATCAAGACTTCTAGTACTGAAAAAGTTCAATTAAAAACTCTGCCTTTTTCTAAAGATAAAATTATTGATAAATTTATTGAAGATAACTTAAAAGAAAAAATAAATTATACGATTATTAATAATAAAGTCTATACTTCTAAAGAAAATCTATTAGATTTAAAAGCTAATATACTTAGAAGTGGAATTCTGCTTGGTGAAATTGTTAAAAACAGAATTGAACCAGCTCATCATTTATTTATCAGTAGTCTTAAATTTAAAAGAGTCTACAATACTACAGACTCTAAAATAATCAATAAATATTTATCAGGTTTATCAATAATGGAAAAAGGTTATAAGGGATATGTTCAAATCTGTTATAAGGGTATACCTATTGGATTTGGTAAAGGTGATGGTAATCAAATTAAGAATAAATTCCCTAAAGGTTTACGTGTTGTTTAATAAAGTCTAAGACCTCAAAAAGGTCTTTTTTTATGATTACACCTTGATTGATATGTTTTTCTAGTGGTTCTAAGATATCAGGAACCATTATAGTGATGGCACCACTAGCTAAAGCAGCTTCAATACCATTGTGAGAGTCTTCAACTATCAGACAGTTTTTTATATCTATTTTCATCATTTTAGCAGCTTTTAAAAAGATTTCAGGATTTGGTTTGCTTTTTTTAATCATATCACCAGTGATAACAGTATTAAAAGGGACTTCTATATTGTTACTATTAAAAGATTTAATAACTTTTGCCATATCAGCACTAGTAGCTAGGGCAGTAGGAATATTATGAAAACGTAAAAATTCTACAATTTCAACAGCTCCTTTTTTTAAACTAATTTTGTTATTGCTATAAGCTTCACTCATTCTAGCATAAAATGAATCTAATAAATCTGCTGAAATATTATCGTCTTTTGTTTTTTCAGAAAGAATTTTAATTCCAGAAGCTCTATTAATTCCTATTAGCTTGCTGTAAAATTGTTCGTTAATGGTATAACCTTTTTCTGCAAAGACTGATAATGCCAAACCTCTAGCATAAGCTTCAGAATCAGTTATTGTACCATCCATATCGAAAATAATACCTTTAATTTCCATTTTAATCACCGCTGTCAATATAGCATAAAACAAACCCGTTGACTATTAAAAGAAGTACAAATAAGTTATAATTGAACAAAGAGGTGAGTTAATTTGAATAAAACAATTAAAGATTTAATGGAAAGAAGAAGCATTAGAAGTTTTACTAATCAAATGGTTAGTAAAGAAGACTTAGAAACAATTTTAAAAGCTGGTATGTATGCACCAAGTGGTATGGGAAGACAATCAGCTATAATGTTAGTAATTCAAGATGAAGATACTTTAGAAACATTAAGAAGACTTAACTGTACTGCTGCTGGAAGAGAGTATGATCGCGACAATTTCTTTGGAGCTAAAACAGTTATTGTAGTATTGGCAGATAAAAATGTCAGAACCCATGTTTATGATGGAGCAGTAGTAATGTCTAATCTTATGAATGCTGCTCATGCATTAGGGATTGGCTCATGTTGGATTCATAGAGCAAGAGAAACTTTTGAAACTGAAGAAGGAAAAGAAATCCTTAAAAAGTTTGGTATTGAAGGAGAATATGAAGGAATTGGTAATTGTATATTAGGTTATAGTGACAAGGAAGCACCAACACCAAAACCTAGAAAAGATAATTATGTTTATTGGGGGTAATAATTTGTGATGTTTCCACCAGTTTGTCCTTCGGTTGGATTAACAGTTTTTCAAACTATATTTTTTATAACATTTATTTTAATTCTTTCTCTTTTTGTAGTGGTAATATTAAAAGGGGTTAAAGAAAAAAGAAGTAATGATAAAGCGGAAATTTTAAAAAAATATGGTAAAGTGATTAGTAAAAGAATTTTTGTTAGAGAATTCACTACTTACTATGTGACATTTGAATTAGATGGTAATGAAAGAAAAGAATTCCACGTTTCAGGGGAAGAGTATGGACTACTAGTAGAAAATGATTATGGTTTATTGATTTTTCAAGGAACTAGATTTATAAGTTTTGAAAGGATGGAATAAGATGATTAAATTATTTGTGGTTGACATTGATCACACTCTTTATTGCGCCAAAGAAGATTGTATCCCACAAAAGAATATTGAGGCAATAAATAAATTAATTAAAAAAGGTATAACCATTTGTTTTGCTAGTAGTAGAGTTTATGATGGTATAAAAGAAGTAATAGAAATGTTCAACTTAAAAAAGAATAATGGCTATGTCATTGCGGTTAATGGTTCTTTAGTAATTAGAAGTAATGATGAAAAGGTTTTAGTTGATGATTTTTTTACTTTAAATCAAATTAAACAGATGCATCAGTTGGCTCAAGATTTAAATGTTTCATTTAATATAGCTCAATCAGATTTTAATATTGCGACTTCTTACTGTGAGATTTTGCAGTATGATTTTGATAGTGTTAATATGGACTTTATTGTTACCAATGATGTTTTCAAGTATATTAAAGATCCAGTATATCGAGTTGGTTTTTCTAACAATGACATAAGTGATGATAAACTATTAGAAATGGTCAAAAAGGGTGGTGGGGATAAGTTTTCTTTTAATATCCCTCAGCCATCAACGGTGGATGTTTCTTTAAAACATGTTAACAAATTAACTGGATTATTAGAAGTAATCAAAGATATGGGTATTTCTTTAGAAGAAGTAGCTGCTATTGGTGACAATGATAATGATGTAGTTATGTTAAAAGCTGCAGGTATTTCAGCATGTGTAGCCAATGGAAGTAGTGCAGCTAAAGAGGCAGCTAAATACCAGGTGAGTGATTGTGCTAGTGCTGGTGTGGCTGAGTTTATTGAAAATTATATTTTAAAAGAAGGTAAAAATGATTAAAGCTTTAGTTTTTGATGTTGATGACACTCTTATTAAATATGGTAAGCAGTATGTTGAAGAGTCTGCAATAGAAGCTATTAACTTAGCTAAAGAAAAAAGAATAACCATAATTGTAGCCACTGGAAGAGGTTACAAGTTTTTGCATCAAGATGTAAAAGATAGAGTAAAAGCTGATTATTATATTACAGTTAATGGTACTTGTATTAATGCAAGTGATGGCACAACAATTGAATGTTATCCACTGTCAAAAGAAACAACCGATAAATTGCTGGAAATTTGTTATGAAAGAGATTATTCTTTTGGCTTTAAATTTGATGATTCTTTGCAAGTGTATGTTGATTATCCGTATTTTATTTCTTACTATTGTAGGGGAGCGATTAAAAAAGAAACTATTGATGATAACAGTAAAACTAGAGATTATCATTTAACTCATATGTTACCACTAGGTTGTTTTATTTACTCTCCTGAGAAAGAAGCAATGAAATTGGAAGAACAATTTAATGATCTTCAGTTTTTTCAGGGTTATTTACACGGCTGTGAATGCATAAGAAATGATGTCAATAAAGGGAAAACATTAAAAAAACTCGTTGATTTTTTAGGTTTATCGTTAAAAGATTGCATAGCTTTTGGTGATGCTGATAATGATAAAGAGCTATTGAAAATGTGTGGTATTGGTATTTGTATGGGTAATGGAAGTGAGTCATTAAAGCAAGTAAGTGATTATGTAACAACAGATATTGAAGATGATGGTATTTATAATGCTTTAAAGCATTATGATGTAATATAATTATGGTAAAAATAGATGAGGGAATAATATGAACGATGCATTAAAATTAACAATTATAGCCATAGGATTTAGCTTTGTTTTTACAATTGTAACTAGAGTTTTGACAGTTAAATTAGAAAAAGAACTTNTTAATCTTATAATTACTAAAGATTATGATGGTTTTTACAAACTAATTGATTCGAANAAAACGAAATATTTACTTCGTCCTTTTAATATAGATTTTATGAAATTAAATGTGGCTTTGCTTAAATCAGATGTTGAACAAATTGAAACGATGTTTAACCATTTTGAAAAAGTTAGACTCAATAAAGTACAGAAAGAAGCAGTTTATATTAAAGGATTTTATTATTATTTATCAATTGAAAATTATGATAAAGTGAAAAAATATTATGGTTATATAAAACAATTAATAAATGATGAATCTATCTATGAATTTGACAGAATATATGATGTTTATATAAAAAACGGGTGTGAATATTTGCAGGATACTATAAAAGAATTAGAAACAGCTAATGAACTAGTAAAACCAGTTCTTGAAGCCATGATTTCAAAAATGTATGAGAATAAAGGTGACAGTAAACTGTCTCAAGAATATGCTGATAAAGCTAAAAAACATATGGAACATTAATAAAATAATGTTATTATACTATTTTAAATAAACTAACCCCTTAGGTCTAAGGGGTTTTTGTATGAAAAAGATTAATAATAAAAATATTTGTAACAGTAAAATAGGAATTTATTAAAGTTTTAATGATTATTTATTAAGGAGGTAACTATTAGTGCTTAAATTTTTAAAAACTATCGCAATTCCTTTTTTGGCATATCTATCATTGAAGATATTAACTTCCAGTAAAGGAATGATTAAATTTTTTGGTTTTTCAATAGGATGGAGGGATTAAAATGATTAAAAGCATCTTTACTTTACTGACTCTAATTGCTTTTGCCATAGCTGTATTTAAATTGGCTTTTGCAAATAGTGGAAGTTTCAGTTTCAACAAAGTCAGAATTACATTTAGATAAGGGAGATGTTACCTCCTTTATGAGTGTTAAAAATTGGGATAAATCGATTCAACCACGAGAAAAAGCTGTAGCTAATGGAATCGAATCACTTTCAGATAGCGAATTACTGGCCCTAATAATAAAAAATGGTGTAAAGGGCTGTTCATCGGTAGAACTAGCTAATAAAATACTAAATCAAACTGGTGGAATAAATGGTTTAATGAAACTATCGATTCAACAGTTAATGAAGTTTAATGGAATTGGACTAGCAAAGGCTAGTCAAATAATAGCTTCATTAGAATTAGTGAGAAGAATGAATTATCTTGAAATGTTAGATAAAGATATGGTTAAAGAACCTAAAGTATTAATAGAATGGTTAAAAAAACACATTGGCAGTAAAACTCAAGAGTACTTTGTAATAGTATTTTTAAATATAAAAAATCAGATTATCGGTTATAGTGATATCTACAAAGGAAGCAGTAATAGTGTTTCTATAAATACCGCAGAAATATTTTTAGAAGCCATCAAAAAAGGAGCGAAAAAAGTTATAATTGCTCATAATCATCCTTCGCAATTTATTGAACCATCATTAGCTGATGATGAAACTACTTATCAGCTTCAACAAGCTGGAAAACTGATGAATGTTCCTTTAATTGACCATATCATCGTTAGTTTTGATAGTTATTATAGTTATGCTGAAAAAGGTAAAATAATATATTGAAAAGAATATTCTAATTAAGGTATAGTTTAAATGGATTCAGTTTAAGTAACTATTTAGGGAGGTAAATGTTATGAAAAAACTAAAACCATTTATTGCAATATTATTTACCATAATATTAAGCCTTTTATTTGTTTTTTATGTAAACAATAGGAATGATAATGATAAAACATATTTGATGTCAGATTATATTTCTAAATCAAATGAGTCAATGAAAAACTATTTTAATGAAACAGATTTGCCAGTCTATAAAGGTGAATATTTTGAAGTAAAAGTCAAAGAAGCCTTTGTTTATACTGGGGAAAATGGTGATAAGTTATATATTTATAATTTGCTGATNGCTCCAATNTATAAACAAAANATGATAATTTCTTCTTTTAANCTTTCTTCTTTAGAGTATGGTGCTAAGTTTGATAATATATACTTTGAACAAAATGATGTTTTTGGAAGAGTTGACAAAAACAAATATACATATTTAACAGTTGATAAAATTTTGTGTAATCAATATCAATTTTGTTTATATGATAACTCTTTTCTTTTCAATTATGAGATAACTGAAGAACAACTAATGTCTTGTTTTACTAACATTCTTTTGACTATTAATATAAACAATTATGAAGACAAAATTGAATTAAAGAATATTAAAATAAGTGAATTTTCTAAAGAGAATCTCAACAATAATATTATCAACACTTATATGATTGAAGGTGTATTATCCGCTAATATTCATGCCTATGTAAGTGTTTGGAATGAAGATTTACAATAAAAATGAGTACACACTCATTTTTGTTTTTTAGTTGATTAATATGTTTTGAAATATATAATAAATGGAGTTATGTGGTATAATTAATTTTGGAGGTAATGTTATGAAAAAGAAACTATTAGTAATCTTAATTATGGCATTTTTAACAATTAACCTTTCAGGTTGTGTAAATGAAAAAGCAACCATCACAACCACTGTTTATGCAGTTAAATATTTGGTTGAACAAATTGCAGGAGATAAAGTAGATGTTGAGTATATTAGTACTAATGAATATATTCAAACTAGCAAAATTGTAAAAAACTATGATGAGATTTTATCGAAAACAACTTTATTTTTATATATAAATGAATTGGAGCCTTATTTGGATGTTTATCAGGATCTTTTTGACAACTATAATTGTGAAGTAATCGATTTAGCTAATTTGTCAGCAATTTATAATTTTAAAAGATACACCAAAGTGATAACAGATAATGGTGTAACTTTTAAAGAATCTGATTATTATGAAGAGGAAAGTTTTCAGTATGTAGATTTGTATACGAAAGACCCCTTTATTTGGTTAGATCCTATTGCGATGAGTTCAATGGCTTCAACAATCAAACAATGGCTAATAAACTATTATCCTGAAGATACATTNACTTTTGAAAGCAATTTTAAAGAACTTCAAACTACCTTAATAAGAATGGATGCTGAATATCAGTCTTTAAGAGAATTGGANGATGTAAAATTTATTACAGTTACCCCTTGCTTTGGTAACTGGCAAAAGCTATATGGTGTTGAATTATATCCACTAGTAGTCTCTAAATATGGTGTTTTACCGACAAAAGAGCAACTTGATTTCATAAANCATGAAATTAAAGAAAGTGGAGTTAAGTATATTGTTTATGATGATACTTTACCTGAACAATATTTAGAATTGTATAATCAGATAAAAAATGAATTAAAACTTGAGGTAATTGAACTTTCTTCTTTATCGATTTTATCTAGTGATGATATTGAAAAAAACAAAGACTATATTACAATAATGTATGAAAATCTTACCGCTTTAGAAAACGCTTTTAAATAGAAGTTTAACAACTTCTATTTTCACATGGAGGTAATCGTGATGAAAAAACTTCTTTTAATAGATGGAAATTCAATGTTATTTAGAGCTTATTACGCCACAGTATATGGACAAAGTATGTCAACAAGTTTAGGCATACCTACAAATGCAATTTATGGTTTTGCTTTGATGCTGCAAAAAGCATTAAAAGATATTGAACCAGAATATGTATTTGTGGCTTTTGATAGTGATAAGACTACTTATCGTCATCAAATATATCCAGAATACAAAGGCACTAGAAGTGCTACTCCTGAAGATTTGAAAACTCAATTTCCAATAATTAGAGAATATTTGGAAGCTTTACATATCACTCACTATGAAAAAAGTGGTTTAGAAGCTGATGACATCATTGGCTCTATTGCTAAGCAAACTAAAGATTATAAAGTTGCAATATTGACTTCAGATAAAGACTTATTGCAAATAGTTGATGACAACATTGATGTTTTCTTAATGCAAAGAGGTATTACTGAAATGGCAAAAATGGATAGTAAAGCAGTACTAGAAAAATATGAATTAACTCCAAAACAAATAATTGATTTAAAGGGTTTGGCTGGAGATAGTTCTGATAACATACCTGGAGTAACAATGGTTGGGGATAAAACAGCTACTAGATTATTAAAAGAATATGGCAGTGTTGAAGGTGTTTACGAAAACATTGATAAGATAAAAGGAAAACTACAGGAAAACCTTATCAATGATAAAGAAAAAGCTTATTTATCAAAAAAGTTAGCTACCATTATNGTTGATGCGGATTTAAGNGATATAGATTTAAGCAAAACTTTATATCAGAAAGAATCAAAAGATGCTTATGATTTTTATCTTAAATATCAAATGAAATCACTAGCTAACAAAGTAGATTTATCTGATGTTAGCGAAATTGAAGATGCGGTTGAGGAAACTTTCAAAGAAAGAAAATTCAGTTTAGTTTCTGACATTGAATTTGAAAGATTAACTGGCCAAACACTTTTTTGTATTAATGATGACAACCATTTAATCAGTATCATAAGTGAGAAGGCTGCTTATAATATCATATTTTCTGATTTTATCAATTGTCAAAATTGCCTTGATTATTTAGCAAATGACAAACAAAAAGTTTTTTATGATTTAAAAAAATGGTATCATTTGGCTGATGAAAATAATTTTATAATAAATGGAAACAATATTGACTTAATGGTTGTTGCTTTCTTATGTGACAGTAAAATCAAGACGATTGATAATTTGCTGGCTAAGTATAATCTCACTTTAAAAATGGAAGAAAAAGATAGTCAACTAGATTTATTTTCAGAAAATAATAATACNANAGAATTAAATGCTATAAGCAATAGACTATTTTATNTAACGAAAATTCTAATGAAAGATTTAAAACAAAAAGAAATGGAAAGTTTATATTTTGATGTTGAAAGACCATTAATNAAAATATTAGCTGATATGGAAATTACNGGCATTAGAGTAGATGAAACAGTATTAGATAGTATTGCTCAAGACACAGCTAAAAAAATAGCTCACTATGAAAAAGAAATTCATCGATTGGCTAAAAAAGAATTTAATGTTAATTCGCCAAAACAGTTGGCGGAAGTTATTTATGATGATTTAAAATTAGCTAAGTCAACAAAAAGAAGTACTGATGCAAAAGTGTTAGGTAAACTAATTGATGCTCATCCAATAATTGAGGAAGTACTTCAATATCGTAAATATGCTAAGTTTTATTCGACTTATGCTTTTGGACTTAAAAAGTATGTTGAAGAAGATGGCAAAATTCATACTAAATTTAATCAGACAGTAGCTGAAACGGGAAGACTATCAAGCAGTGATCCCAATTTACAAAATATTTCCATAAGAAGTGAAGATACTTCATCTATTCGCAGTGCTTTTATTCCAGAAGAGGGCTGTGTTTTGCTAGCTGCTGATTATTCACAGGTTGAACTTAGACTTTTAGCACACTTATCACAAGAAGAAAGACTAATTGATGCTTTTAAAAAGGGATTAGATGCTCATACAAAAACAGCAATGGACATCTTTTCAGTAGAAGAAGATGAAGTTACACCTTTGATGAGAAGACAAGCTAAAGCAATTAATTTTGGAATTGATTATGGTATGAGTGCTTTTGGTTTGGCGGAAAACTTAAGTATACCAGTTGGTGTTGCTAGGGATTTTATTGATTCGTATTTTGAGAAATATCCAAATATTAAGAAATATATGGATGATACGATTACTAAATGTGAACAAACTGGTTATGTAACAACCTTATTAAATAGAAGAAGAGAAATACCAGAAATTAAACATCGTAATCGTAATATCAAAGAATTTGGTAAAAGAGCTGCCATGAACGCTCCAGTACAGGGAAGTGCTGCTGATTTAGTTAAAGTTGCGATGGTTAATGTATATAACCAGTTAAATAAAAGAAATTTAAAATCAAAATTAATTCTTCAAATTCATGATGAACTGATTTTTAATGTGCCAGTGAAAGAAAAAAATGAAGTAATGAAAATTGTCAAAGAACAGATGGAACAAGCCATGACTTTGTCTGTGCCTTTAAAAGTAGAAGCTAGTTTTGGCAGTAACTGGCTGGAGGTAGTATAATGCCTGAGTTACCAGAAGTAGAAACTGTTGTCAGAACTTTAGAGAAACAAATCGGAAACAAAACGATAAAAGAAGTAAAAGTTTTTTGGGATAACATTATCGCCAATGTAGATCCTAAGATTTTTGCTTCATCATTAATAAATCAAAAAATAGAAAAATATGATCGTCGTGGTAAGTTTCTAGTTTTTACTTTGACTGATTATATTTTGGTTTCTCATTTAAGAATGGAAGGAAAGTTTTTTATTCATCCCTTAAATACTTTAAAAGACAAACATACGCACCTTATTTTTAAAATGGAAGATATTGAAGTACATTACAATGATGTTAGAAAATTTGGAAAGTTTTATTTATATTCAAAAAATGAAAATTTAATTTGTTTAGAAAAGTTAGGATATGAGCCCTTTGATGAAAAGTTGAATGGTAAAATATTAAAAAAATTAACCAAAAAAGATAAGATGGTCATTAAAACTAAACTATTGGACCAATCTTTGATAGCTGGCATTGGAAATATCTATGCCAATGAAATTTGTTTTAAATGTAATTTAGACCCTTTAAGAAAAAGTTGCTATATTAGCGAAGTTAAATGGGATGAAATAATAAAGGCAACTAAAGAAGTTTTATCAAAGGCAATAGAGCAAGGTGGAACGACAATAAGAAGTTATACTTCTTCTTTAGGAGTAACGGGACTTTTCCAGCAATCTTTAATGGTTCATAGTCGCGAAAAAGAAAACTGCTATGTATGTGATAGTGAAATATTAAAAATAAAAGTAAATGGCAGAGGAACCTATTACTGCCCTAATTGTCAAAAACCAAAACCAATAGTAGTAGCTATTACTGGCTCTATCGGTTCAGGGAAATCAGTAGTTAGTAAATATTTATCTGAAAAAGGTTTTAAAACTATTAGCAGTGATGAAATTAATGCTACTTTACTAAAACAAAAACAAACCATCTTAGATTTGGCTTATATTTTAGGTTGTAATCCAGAAGCTGTTGACAAAAGATATCTTTCTAAGGTTATCTTTTCAGATAAAAAAATCAAATATGAAGTAGAGAAATATTTGCACTTAAAAATCTATCAAGAAATTGAAAAGTGGATTAAGGAAAATAATAATGAAAAGCTGTTGTTTGTTGAGGTGCCACTTCTTTTTGAAGTAAACTGGGATAGATACTTTGACCATAATATTAGCGTAGATGCAAGTGGTGAGGTAATCTACAAACGTTTATCTGAAAATAGAAATATGAGTAAAGAAGAAGTAGATGAGCGTTTAAAAAATCAATTTCCAGCAAAAGAGAAAGTTAAATTAGCTGATTATGTATTAGAAAACAATTCTACTTTAGATAAATTATTTGCTAATATAGACTCATTAATTAAAAAACTTGATTATTAACTATTTGATTAAAGTCAAATAGTTTTTTTCATATATAATTGCAAACAATTTGAGACTAGACTTTTAGAAAAAATCCTTAGTTTGTGAATTTTGAGCGAGATGGTGAATAAACAAAAGTCGTTAATTTTATGTTAGTAAAAAACTACTGCAAGGAAAATGGATATTTCAATTACTTGGCTTATAGTGACAAAGCAGAATTAACTAAGTATTTTGAAAAAGAAGACTTGATTAATGTTTTTGGATGTTTTAAAGAAAGACAGTACAACGGTAAGATGTATAAGAACTTTGTAGCGAAGTCTTATAACAAAATCAAAAGTATAAATAAAGAAGAAATTTCTAAGGAGTATAAATATTCTTGTTAATATAGGGCTTAAAGAAGAATTTGTCGAGTGTATGAATTTGTATTTTAATAAGAAAAGAAAAACGAGATGTTTGATATTTGATAATGTATAATATGTTGCTGAAGTTAAATGAAATTAGTTTTATTTTTTTAGAAAACAATAGTATGTTAAACGATAATTTAGAATTTAAGGCAAAAACAGATTTTAATAATGAATTTAGTTTAGTGATAGAAAAATCTTGAAATATTTATTTCTTTAGATTATATTATAAGAAGTTTTAAAAGTATGTCATCAGATAAGGGGATATATGAAATAAAAGAATTTTAGGATATGTGTTGAGTAAAAGTATAGAAATTGAGATTAATGATTTTGATATAAATAAAATATTGCAAGTATTTGAGATTGAATATGAAGATTTATTAATTAGTGAAAAAAGATTTATATATTTAAACTTTATGTTATTTATTAACAGAAAGAAAATAGGTATTGTTTATATTGATTTTGAAATCGATAGAATTGTTGGTGAATTGATTAAAAAAAGTAAAGAAAGGTGTGATATTTATTATTGATAACAATGTAATGAATGAAAATATAAATTTAAAAATAGATAATATGATAGTTTTTTCACAATTTGATTCGCTTACAAAATTATAAATAGAAAAAGAGAAAGTTAAAAAATGTTGTATGCTTTGAACCTTGTTGTAGAAAGGAATATTTCCTTTCAAAATAAAGAAAATGTTGATTTATATAAGGAATTTTTAGATCAGAATCTATCTTTTTCAATGAAAATAATTTAGGAAAAAGTAAGAACTCATTATAAATAAAGGCAAAAACGATATATAATAAGTTATAAGTGCTTAAAGATTGAGTTATTTTGTATTTTTTAAACTCAAAGATAAGAACTGTTATCATCGTTTGTATTTTTTATATAGTTATAATAAAAATAATGATTGAAAGATTAGGAGGGATATATATGAAATATACTGTAGAATTACCTAAAATTATTTGTTTGATGTTGATTATTTCCAAATTTGCAAAGGACGAAAAATATTATAATACAAATGATTTAATAAAAATTGCAAATAAAATAAAACCAGAATTAGTAAGATTAAGGAAAGACAAGAATGATTATAAATATTTTGAGGATACTAATTTTGGTGGGTTAAGAGGGAATTTTTCTACAGCACTAACCTTAAGAGGCTTGATTAAAAAGAATAACAGTTATGCATCTTATTATGGTTTAGGTAAAAACGACCGTCTTCTTAATGCATATAAAAACGGAGAAATAATTCTTGATACACAAAAATTTAAGGCATATACGAATAATCATTCATTAAAAAAGATGTTGGAGTTTGAAGCGAGGAATTTATCGATTAGGGAGGACCAAGCACATATAAAAATTTTTCTTAAGAAGAATAAAAACTTTCCACTAAAACGTGATTATATAAACTTTAAAAAGCTCTCTGTATTAAAATCCTCTAATAATCAATATTTTTTAAGAATCTTATTTAATACTTTTATATCGGATAATGTGGTTGAATATAATTTATATAATTATTTATCTGGATCAAAAGTAAAAAAGTTTAACATACATGCATTATTTGTAGTACCTTCAAGAGACAATAATTGGAATGAATTTTATGTAATCGATAGTAAAGAAATACTGTTAAAAGGACCATTGTTACTTTATTTTGATAAAGATGAAAAAAAATTTTATGATTTAAATAGTGATATTTATCCTTCTTATTCTTTAACAGATGGTTTAAATGTTTTGTCAGATGAAAATGGAAATATTACAGAAAGATTGAATTATAATTGGTTTGAATTGAGAAAGTCTATTGTAGAAGATATTACTGTTGAAAGAAATTATTGTAAAGAAGATGAATTTTCTATTTTTTTAAAGGATTATTTAAAGTGGAAAAAAATTTTATTATATATGATAAGAGAGTAGTTGACTTGAAAGTATCGGCATCAGGAGGACCAGATGTTATTCTTAAATTTTCTGGTGGAACAACACAAAAATTAGAATTAGAACATAAATGGAATAATTATGTTTTGCATTACCACCATAAAAGTCCTGCTTGGAAGGATGCATGGCTTTATGCAGGGGAAGAATGGAATTTTGATAAAATAAAAAAAGTATTTTCTCCATACATAGATCATTATTTATGCAATATACCAAAAGTCTTTTTATCCACTGATAAAAGTACAGGCGAGAAAAAAGCATATGAAGTAGATTGGATGAAATTATCATATGTAGAAATTGAAGTAAAAGATTAAAAGAGTTAAAGCAAAATATTCCTCCCTTTAATTGTGTGCAATAAAAAGTAATTCTTCTAATTTTATATTACCCTTACCTTGAGTTGAATGATTGTAATGAGTTCTTTTTACATCGCAAAAGGCATAATACTTTTTTAGCAAATATTCCATTTCATATTCTTTAACTATTCCTTTTGTCGAGTAACTTAGAATTATTTTTTTATTTTTTGATGCCAAAATAGAAAACAATTTATCAAATTCATCAAAGGCCTTACTTCTTAAAGAAAATGGTGATGTGTATCTATCTGTTCTGTACAATCCTTTATATTCAAGGTTGGGGTTGTCGTATTTACATACAGTTTCTAAAACGTGATAAAATCTTGAATATTGTTCTCCTGTATACGGAGGATCGATATAAACGAGATCAACGCAACCAAATTCAGGAAGATTAAAAAGCATAGAATAATCTAAATTAAAGCATTTATTATTATATTCGCTAAAAATCAAATTATTAAAATCATTACACTTTTTTAAAAACTCACACCATATACTTTTCTTTTTAATTTTCTCTAGACGAGGATGTTCTTTTGGCAAATATTGTGCGAAATGTCCAGATGTAGATTGACAAACGCACATTGCGTTCATCAAAGCTATTAAATATAGACTTTTTAATTCTTCAAATTTTATAGAATCTATACTATATCTAATTGAATCAATTTCTTTACATTGTTTATGGGTAAAATATGTGTTTTTATAATTTTTTTCAAAAAAATCATAAATGGGATTGTCTATATTTTCTTGATATTTTTTTTCTAAATCTGATTTAGCATTTTTTGAATTTATAATATAGCGATTATTTTTTATAAGCCCTATAGAAATAATATAACTATAGTATTGAATATCGTTTGTATAGATGGTTCTTTTGTCCTTTATAGCATATGCTATGCTATTTGTTCCGGCCATTAAATCACAAATAACATCATCTTTCTCAGAATGTTTTATAATTTCCGGAACAATAAAATCTAACAACTTGTTTTTGTTTCCCATATATCTAATTGTTTTTATTTTATTATACATTTTCATCACCAGTCTTGTTCCAAATTATAATATAATCGTTTGTAATGATACCACTGTAGGTATTTCTAGCTGTAGTTAAAGAGCGGCTATTATTATCAATTTTATCTATAAAAACAGTATTTAATTTAAAACCATGTTTTTCTGCAATTAATGTCAAAAATTTTCCCGTTTCGACTTTTATTTTTTTTACATTACTATCTGATATTTTAAGGACTACCTTTCCGTCATTTTTTAAAAGCATGTTCATTTTAATTATTATTTCTTCCATATCATTAAAATATTTTGCTACAACAAATGCATCTTTAGGTGATTTTTTGTTTATTTCATTTACAATTGCATTTATTTCTTCATAATTTGTTTCAGGTATATTAGAAGATTCTTTTTTTGTTACTCTATCATTACCTAGCATTTCTTTCGCTAAAGCACCATATTCATCGGAACTTTTAATATATTCTAACCAATACATTTCTAATTTCATAGTTTCAATATATCTAACAGAAGAAATATATGGAGGATTGGTTATAAATAAAGAAACTTTATTTTTATAATTATTTAGATCTACCGTTAAAGAATCGCTATTGATTATTTTTACTATAGATTTCTTACTGTTTTTATATATATCAAAATATTTGGTTCTCTTTTTCAGAGCATTAATAAAGGTCTTTATGGTGTTTTTACTAATTTTCCCTTCTTTTTCTAATCTTCTAATTCTTTTGCTAATTCCAGGGAAAACGGTAGTTGGATCAGCATTACTGACATTCCTAATTATTGCGGATATAACACTATAATAAAAATTTTTGTATATCGTAATATCACTAGATACATTTTTGTTTATTGTATCATCAACAATAGCTTTTATATACATAAGATCGTCTTGTACTTCTGGTTTAAACCAATGGTCTATGTTAATGCAATACGGAACATTTTCCTTTTTTATTTTTTTTCTATAATTTTCATCATAAAGTTTAATTTCTATCTCATTGTTTAGTGAGTTTAATAGTTCTAGGTTATAAGATGTTGTTTTGACTTCAGATATTAAATGTGACAGTGGATTGATTTCACATCCTAAAAAATTTCTGTTTAATAGCTTAGATTCAACAGCAACTGTTCCAGAACCAGAAAATAAATCACCAACAATGTCTCCTTCAATTGTAAATTCTTTTATAAATGTTTTAGGTATAGCTGGAATCAGTTTTCCGTAATATCTATGAAAAGAGTGGATAGGGGCTCTTTTTTCTTGTTTCGTATTATCTAGTAATTCTTTATACTTACTCTTGTTATTAATTATCCACTTCATTTTATAATCTCCACCAAGTTATGATACAATAAAAAAAAAAAAAAAGCAATCAGTAAATATGCTGATTGCAAAACAATAATTAATAAACATAAAGCTTTTTTTTAAAAATACGTTTAATTAACCAATAATATACCCATGTCAATAAAACGGCTCATAGATAAAGGTAAAAATGAAGTATGTTATTACTAAAAGAGACATAATATATGAAACAACAAGAATTATCAAAAATATTACCTCAATCATCAGAAAGCCAAAGAAAAAGATTAGAAATATGGTTGAAGAATCAGTTTAATCTTAATGAAGAACTTGAGAACACCAGACCACTGGTTTGTCCACACTGTCATTAGGAAAGTCGAATGTTAAAGAAAGGCATCTTGAATAGCAAGCAAAGATACCAGTGTAAGGAGTGTGGGAAATTGTTTATCTATGACAGTCATACAATTACATCATATATGAAATAAAGAAAGATGTCTTTTATGAAATAGTTTTGGATACTCTAACTATGATTAGTATATCAAAGTGGTTTGAATTTAGAGCTATCTGTGAAGATGCCAGGTGTTATCAATTATTCTGTAGGGTTTAAAATACCTAGGTATATTATTCGTTAATTAAGCGAAGAAGAATTAATTTGTATTGTTTGTTTGTGTGATAACACAAACTATTTTTATAATGCCCATGTATTTTTATTATTTAAAACATTGTTGAAGAAAACCAAAACAGTTATAATTAAACCATCAGGGGCATTTATTTGCTTAAAGTTAATAATTTATTTAATTAAATAAGTTTATTAGTTTTATATGTTAATAATTCAAACTTTTAATGAGGGAAATACAATGAAAAATCGTATAATTGAAACACTAAATAAGCTAATGCTTATTCATGGGTCAAGCGGTTATGAACAATCAATTGTAACAGAACTAAGAAATCGTTTTAAAACAATAATTTTGAGGCAATTGAAGATGTTCAAGGAAATTGCACAGGTTTCAAAAATGGTTTAGGAAATCAAAATGTTATAATTTTTTCCCATATGGACAATACAGGTTTTTGGTGAAAAAAATTAATGAAAATGGATATGAGCTTCTTCAAGCAGACTTGAATCAAGTGTTTGACAATATAATTCCAAAACAAACTTCTAACGAAGATATTTATAAACACCCAGGTGAAAAACACATAGAATTCGCTATTTCAAGAGGATCTAGTGAATATTTAACATCAAACACCGATGCTCACATTAAATCAACTTTTATTGGAAATAGCGTGATTTTACCAATAAATAATGGTAAACTTGAAAAGGGAGAATTAGGAAGCATATATTTTGTGGATTTTGATTGGAAAAGAGAGCGTACAAGAACAGTTTTAGTAAAATTTTTTGGAATTTAGAAAGAGGTAATTATGAGTGATTTTGTGGATTTGATAGATAAAGGTTTATTTATAAAGAAGTATTATAATAATTGGCCAGAATATATTGAAGATACCTCTAAAGTGCTTTTTGAAGCAGACTATACTATTGAAGGATTTAGCGATGCTTTAATTGAGCGTGAAACATTGTATCCAACAGGCTTAATATTAGATGGCAATTCATTTAATGTTGCTATGCCACATGGAGAGTTTAAGTATATAAAAAAAGAGGCAATCATAGTAAATGTTTTTGAGAAACCAATTTTATTTAATAGAATGGATGAGCCTGATGAACAAATTGAGGTTAAAATTAGTTTTATGTTATTGTTGAAAGAAGCTGGCTCACACTTAAATACTTTAAAGGATCTTATGCAACTTTTTAGAAATTATGAAACTTTAAAAATTATTATTGAATGTGATAACAAGCAAGATCTTATGAAGTTATTTTCTGATAGTGTTAGTAAAACCTATATAGAAACATAAAAAAAGAATTTTAAATAATGTTTTATAAATCAGGTCTTGTTAAATAATTTTTAAAATTGAAAGATGTTTTTAAGTTATAAACTAAAAAGCTTTAGATATGTAACTTGCGCGCGTTTTCTTTTTTGAAAATGTTTTATCAGTGAAAATATGACTGAATGATTTAAACACTGTTCAATAATCAATGATTTTAGGCGTTGCTATAAATCACTTATAAATTTAATCACTTTTATATGCTAATTATAGTTAGCATTTTTTATTGTCATCAGTATCAAAAAATCTTCTAAAAAACTAATAGCAATTTGTTTTTAAAGCCAAATNNTTTAAATAATTTATGTCTATTTTNTTCAGTTATGGTGAAAATGCAAATCTATTAGTGAGGTATTCTTTTTAATTTAATATGATTACTTTTTCGGATGATTTACTTTTGATGCTTCTTTCTACTTTTAATTATCAGGTCATATGATTCATTATTTCTTTTTTAGGAATATCACACTTTTTTTGTTATCTATGTGTCATTTTATTAATCGAATTGTTCATTAATTGAGTGTTTATTAAATAGCTTTTTTTCTTTGAATAGAATAATAAGTGTGTATAAATCAGCGCAATTTTTGGCATTAAATATATCAATGTTTGAATCAGTTTTAAATTTATTTAGACGATAAAGAATTGTGTTTTTGTGAAAATGTAATTTTTTTGCTGTTTTGTTAACGTTGGTTCCACTTTCAAAAAAAGCAATAATTGTTTCCTCTATATCTTTGTTTTTATTAAAATACTCTAGTATTTCAGAAGAAGATTTTAGCAACTCATTTTTTATGTTATCGTTTCCAGTTAATATAAGCATTTGTGCTTTATAGTCGTTCCATACATGTACTTTGGTATTTGGATTTAATAATTTTCCGTATTCCAGAGCATATAAAGCCAAATTAAACGAAGAATTATAATCTTTAAATTTATTGACTAAAGAACCGACTCCAATTGTTATTTTTTCCGTTGTAAATTTTAGAAAGGTATTATATATTTCGTTAATATTGAATATTTGCTCTTTTGGTATTTCATAAATGAGAATATATATTTCTTCGTTATATTGAAAAAATATATGCCTTCCAGTTAAATACACAGAGAAAGAATGATATATGTATTCATGATAGTTTTGTATATCAAACTCCGAAGGGAAAGGATATCTTTGATTAAATTCATGCGATAAATCTACAGCAAGAATTAATCTGGGTCTATTCTCAGGATATGATAATAATCTTGAATTTGATAAGATATTTTCATACTTATTATGATCAAGTACGCTAACTAAACTTCTACCAAAACTTCTGAAAGAACGATCACGAATATCAAAAACACGCGTTTTCTCTTCATTAAACAATAAGTCCATATAACTATGTATTATCTTTATAATTAAATCAGGAGTTTTAACACAATTATGAACTACTGCAACACAAATGAACATATTATGTAGGATTATAGGTGAATATACAGTACTGGAATCAATATTATTAGTCGCCGTTTCTGAAGTTTGATTATTAGGTGCTATTATATTTTTTTCTTCCATATATGCTTTTTGAGCTAAATCAAAATACTTTCCTATTTTCTCTTCATTAGAAGAAGCAAAAACAACCCCATCTTTATTTGTGAAGTCAATTTGATAATTAAATAAGTGAATGAAAGTTTTAATAACAGATTCAACTTTTTCTTGTGAAAGAATATTAATAGTATTTACCTCCAATGAAAGTGCTAAATAAAAACAATTTATATAAAACATTTTTATTTTAATATAAAAAACAGTCAAAATAATTAAAAAAGTGATAATTATTATTGTTTATTTGTATAATAACACAAACTGAGTTTATAATCTATGTTTATTTTTATTATTTAAAACATTGTTTAAGAAAGTCAAAACAGTTATAATTTATTTAACTAGGTACATTCATTAGTTTTGTAATGTAGTTTAATAATTTAAATAATAAATAAGAAAGGAGGAATGAAGTGAAAATAGTAGTTGCGTGTGGTAGTGGTGTAGCGACTTCTACCGTGATTGCCTCAAAAATTAAAGAACTTTTAGATAAAAACGATCTTAAAGGAAATATTGTCCAGTGCACTTTACATGAAGTTGATAGCCACGTAAAAGGAGCCACTTTAATCGTTTCTTCAATGCCTAATCTGGTAGTTAAAGATGTTCCTGTTGTGGTTGCATTTCCGTATATAACTGGTATTGGGGTTGAAGAGCTTAACGAAACTATTCTTGCAATTCTTAAAGAAGCACAAGATTAAATGTAATTTTACAAAACTATTGTTTGTCCAAAAGGAGGAAATAATATATGTTCATTTTTGAATACATTCAGAGTTTGGGTTCTGGAGTTGTAGTTCCTATTATGTTCATGCTAGTAGCACTAGTTTTTGGCCAAGGAATTACAAAATCTGTTAGAATCGGATTAACTATTGGAATTGGTTTTATTGGTTTAAACTTAGCCATCGGGTTATTCTGGCAATATTTAACTCCAATTGCTGATGCTTTATTAGCNAATTTNGGTTTGGAGATGAATTATGTAGATGCTGGTTGGATGGTAGGGGCGACAATTGCGTTTGCTAATCCTGTTGGTACGTTTATTATTCCATTTGCATTAGGTGTAAATATTATTTTATTAAGTTTAAATTTAACAAAAACATTAAATGTTGACATTTGGAACTTTTGGCACTATGCATTCTACGGTGGAATTGTTTATACATTAACAGGCAATGTAATTTATGGTTATGTTATGGCGGGAGTTATGGCAGCGGTTTCATTAAAATTTGGTGATATTGGTGCTAAGTATATTGAAGCAGAAATGGGAATTCCAGGAATATCAGTTCCTCAATGTTTTGCCGCATCAACTCTGCCACTTGGTTTAATTCTTGATAAGATATATTCTTATATTCCTGGATTAAATAAAGTAAATGTAAATCCTGAGTCATTAAGTAAGAAAATTGGTATTTTTGGAGAGCCTGCAACTATTGGATTTTTATTAGGTGCTGGTTTAAGTATCATTGTTGGCTTTGATGTATCTACAATTCTTTCTAACGGACTAGGTGTTGCCGCATTATTATTCTTGTTACCACGTATGGTTAAGATTTTGATGGAAGGTTTAGTACCTCTGTCTGCAGCAGCAAAAGAGTTTATGCAAAAGAGATTTAAAGGAAGAGAATTCTATATTGGATTGGACTCTGCTATTACATTAGCTAATCCAACAACAATCACTGCTGCAGTACTTATTGTTCCAGTAACATTACTTGTTGCATTATTACCATTTAATACTGTTATGCCAGGTGCAGACTTGGCTGCAGGAGCGTACTATGTTTGCTTGTTCTCAATCATTCATAGAAACGATTTGGTTAAGACAATGATTTCAGGATCAATACTAATTGTTATAGTATACTTCTTCATGTCATTATTTGCACCAATGATTAATACATTGGCTATTGCGGGGGGATATGAAGCTACTGGTTCACTAGCTATTTCTACAGGTGTAAACCCTGTTGCAGGTCCATTATTAGTTTTAGTTAAAAACTTCGGAGCTCCACTAGGAGTAATATTAATGGTCTTAGCAGGTGTAGCAATATTTGTTCTTGGATTATTGTATGAAAAGAAAACTGCTGAATAAAAGCTAGTTTATGTTAACAATACATACAGTTACTTCATGTAACTGTATGTATTTATATGATGTATTCATATCAACGGAGGTAGAAAAATGTTGAAAAAAATAGAAAAATTATTATGTGATTTATCAACAATACAAGGTTTGTCTGGTCACGAACAAGCTGTTGCGGAGTATACAAGAAATAAATTTAAAGAAATAGGGTTAGAATCAACAACAGATGTTATTGGCAATGTCTATGCAGGTGTTAAAGGTAGGAGCAATAAATTAAAAGTTCTATTAACTGCTCATATGGACCAATTAGGTTTTGTGGTTAGATATATTACTGATAAGGGATTTATAAAAGTAGATCGTGTAGGTGGAATTCCTGAAAAAACTTTACCTTCTTTGCGAGTTTTAATAAAAACAGAGAATAATGAGTACGTTAAGGGTGTGATTGGAAATAAGTCACATCATGTTACGCCTCCAGAAGAAAAATATATAGTACCTAAATATACAGAATTATTTGTAGATATAGGTTGTAATAGTCGTGAAGAAGTGTTAGCTCTAGGAATTAATGTTGGATGTCCTGTGACATATCGACCATATTTTGAAATGATGCAAAATAATAGAGCAAATGGAACTTCATTTGATAATAGGGCTGCTTTGACAGCTTTGCTTATACTAGCAGAAAAGTTTGCTAAAGATCCAGCTTCATGTGATGTATATTTTGCAGGAACCGTTCAAGAAGAATATACAATCAGAGGAGCAACTCTGGCAGCAAGAGCAGTAGCACCTGATATTGCTATTTGTTTAGATATAGCTACAGAAGGTGGTACACCAGGTTCAGAAAAAACCAGTCATGTAGAATTAGGTGGAGGAGCAACTATGAGTCTTTATAATTTTCATGGACGTGGAACATTAAATGGAACTATACCTCATCCATCACTAGTAAAATTGTTTAAAGAAACTGCCAAAGAAAATAATGTGCCATTACAAAGAACTACTTTATTCGGTGGATTAACTGAATTGGCATATATGCAACTTGAAGGAAAAGGAATTGCTGGAATTGATATGTGTATTCCTTGTCGATATACACATACACAAGTTGAGGTTGTAGATTTAAATGATATTGAAAGCATTGTTTCTTTAGTTGAAAAAGCAATCAGGAATATAAATGATGATTTTTCATTAGAAAGATAATATGAGAGTAGAACAAGTATTAAAAGTATCTTCAGAGGAATTTTTTTCTTTCATAAAAAGAGGTTTAATAAGTGATTTAAAACAAAATAATGTTATTGATGAAAATATTGAAAATTATGAAATAAAAAAAGGGTTACAATATGAAAAAATATTGAAGTCATATAATCCCAAAAGAAACAAAAAAATGGTTGTAACTATTGAAAATTTTGAAGAGAATAAGGCTTATAAAGTTAAGTTCGAAAGTGATGATGTAATTTATTTTATAAGTTTTGATATAGAAGAAGTCGAAAAAGGTATAAATGTCAGTTATTCAGAAGAGTTTGAAGTTATAAAAAAACGACCATTAATAAGCCGTATTTTATTTCCGAGAAGTCAAAAAAAGAATAAAAAATTGCATTTAATTAATAATTTGAAAGTAATTGAATCAGAAATTATTAATCTGAGAAATAAATAAAGGAGGTTAATATGGACAAGGGATTAAAAATCAGATTGCCATATTTTTCAGTTAATACTAAGTCATATATGTATGGTAAAGAAGCTTTAAATTTAGCTAAAGAAGTAGATAAGTTAGCTGAAAAATATGATGTAGATGTGTTTTTTACTTGTCAAGCAGTTGATATTCCGTTAATAGCCCAAAACACAAAAAATTTGATTGTAACTGCCCAAAGAATGGATGGGATAAAACCTGGCCCTGGTATGGGGAAGGTATTGCCAGAAGCATTAAAGGAAGCAGGAGCAAGAGCTGTGAATTTGAATCATGCAGAAAATCCTATGAGCCTTTTTGAATTGACAAAAGCTCAAAAAAGGGCAGACGAACTAGGTTTATTCACTATTATGTGTGGAAGTTCAATTGAAGACTGTAAAGCTTTAGCGCAGTTGAATCCAAATGTTGTTGTTTGTGAAAAAACAGAACTAATTGGAGGCGGACAAATTGCTGATTTAGATTATATGCATTTATCTAAAAAAGCAGTAAAGGAAGTAAATCCTGATATTATTGTTGTTCAAGCAGCAGGAATATCTACTCCAGATGATGTTAGATTTGTACTTGAGGCTGGTTCAGAGGGAACTGGAGCTGCAAGTGGTATAATGAAGGCTGAAAATCCAATTCAATTAATTGATGATATGTTAGCTGTAATTAAAGAGTTTAGAGATAAAAGTGGTGATGATAAATGAAAGTATTTAGTGAAAAATTAACTCTTACTTCTGTTAGTCAAAGACCAACATATCATGAAATAACGGATAAAGTTAGAGAAGCAATTAAAAAAAGTGGAATTAATGATGGTATATGTGTTGTAACCACTCCGCATACAACTTGTTCAGTAATATTTGAAGAATATTCACATGATGTAAATTATTATGGGGAAGAATTTTTGCAAATTGATTTAAATAATGTAATGGATAAATTAGTACCTGTTTGTAAAACTGAAGGGCAATATTATCATCCAGGGCCTGAGCATGCAAAGTTTGCTGAGGTTGATATGAATGCTCATCGAATGTATACACTTAACACAGATGCTCATTTAAGAGCTAGTTTTTTCGGTAATTCACAAACATTTGCTGTGAATGANGGTAGATTAGAAGTAGGACTCGTTGGTTATATTTATTTTGTTGATTGGGATCAGCAAAGAGTTAGAGACAGAACATGNTTTGTTCAAATAATAGGAAAATAAAAAAGGAGAAATATATAAATGAAAAAATGGTTATTAGAAGTTTTTGGCACAAACAAGCCAATTATTGCGATGGTGCACTTTGATGCTTTACCAGGGGATCCACACTATGATAAAGAAGGTGGTATGGAGAAAGTTATTAAACTTGCTAGAGAAGATTTACTAAAACTTCAAGAAGGTGGAGTTGATGCAGTTATGTTCTCTAATGAGTTTTCATTACCTTACTTAACTGATGTAAGAACATCAACAGTAGCTGCTATGGCTAGAATAATTGGTGAATTAAAAGAAGACATTAAAGTTCCTTTCGGAGTTAATGTTTTGTGGGATGCTAAAAAATCTTTAGATTTAGCNGTTGCTACAGGAGCTTCTTTTGTCCGAGAAATCTTTACAGGTGTTTATGGTTCNGATTTTGGTTTATGGAATACTAATGTTGGAGAAACAGTTAGACACCAATATGCTATTGGAGCAGAAAANGTTAAATTATTGTTTAATATTGTTCCAGAGGCTGCTGCATATTTNGGAGATAGAGATCTAATTAGCATTGCTAAGTCTACAGTTTTCAATAATAAACCAGATGCTTTATTAATCTCTGGTTTAACAGCTGGTTCTGAGACAAATACCGAATTTTTAAAAGAAGTTGCTGAAGCTGTTCCAAATCAGGTGGTTTTTGCAAATACTGGTGTAAATCCACGAAATGTTGTAGAACAATTATCATTCACTGATGGGGCTGTTGTAGGTACAACCTTTAAAGTTGACGGAATTTTTGAAAATCATGTAGATTTAGAAAGAGTAAAAGAATTCATGTCAATTGTCAAAAATTTCAGGGAGAATCTATGATCATTCATCCATCAATAGCTAGTTCTAAATCATTAAATTTTGAAAAAACAATAGCTTTTATTGATGACTCTTTTGGTTACATACATATTGATATTGAAGATGGTAACTATGTTCCTAATATAACATTCGGAAAATCTATTTATAACATGATTGTAGGTGCTACAAAATCTCGAATTTCAGTTCATTTAATGGTGAATAACCCTTTGGATTATTTAGATTTTATAGTTGAAAGCAAACCTGAGATAGTGTTTATCCATATTGATCATCTTAGATATCCTTTATATGTCATTAATGCTTATAGACAACACGGTATTGAAGTGGGGATTGCATTAAATCCTTCAGCTGAATTTGAGGAAACATACTATTTAGACTATAAGCCAAGATTATTACTTATGTTAAGTGAACCGGATAATTTAAATCAAAATTTTAGAGAAGAGCTCATGACTAAAGTTTCTAAATATATTGATTTGGGATATGATGTTTGGTGTGATGGTGGAATAAATTCAGAAAACATAAAAAAATTGGCAGCATTGGGAGTTAACAATGTTGTTATGGGTAGAGCAATCTTTGAGTAATTATATTGTATAAAAGTTGATTAAATGTTTATTTACAAATTAATATGTAGTATTTTTATAGTAAAATGCACAAATGATGAATAGTTAATCAATAAAAACCACCTATAAATTTCGGTTAAAACTTATAAAACATGCTTTAATTTATGGTTGGAACATAAAAGAAAAAAGTAGCGTGTTTATTAAAAATATGCTACTTTTTTAATATATTTTTAGTTTAGGTTAAATAAATAAGATTCGAGATAGAAGAATTTACAGTGTTACTAAAAAATGATAGCTTTTAATTAATTTGGACAATTATCAACTTGATGGTATAGTGTATGTGTTATTTTATTATGTGGAGGAAGAAATGGAAAAAATTTTATTTTTAATTGATTTTGATGGAACAATAACTGATGTTGATAGTACAACAACTATTGGAAGGACAGTTATTAAGGATATAACAGAGGATTTGGTTATTAAATTACGTGAAGGAAAAGTAACTATTCGTGAATATATGGGTACAATAGTCTCTAAAGCAAATATTACTAAGGAACAATACAAAGATATTTTAACTAGTAAAGTAGGTATTGATAAGGGATTTAAAAAGTTTATTGAAAAATATGATAATTTTTATATTATAAGTTCTGGATTTGATGTAAATATACTTACTTTATTGGAATATAATGATATAAAAGTAGATCCAGAGCGTATAATATCAAATTATGTTGTTTTTGATGGCGCCAGTTCTAAAATGGTTCTAAATAAATATAATTCTGAAAATGCCTTGGATAAAGAAAGATATGTTAGAGAATTTGGCGAAAAGTATCAGACAGTTGTTTTTATTGGCGATAGTTATTCAGATTTTAAAGGTGCCCAAGCTGCTGATTATGTGTTTGCTCTTAAAGATAAAAGACTTGCAAGACATTGTGATCTTCATAATGTACCTTATATACCATTTGAAAACTTCGATGATTTATACATAAAAGTTGAAGAGCTTTTAAATAAACTAGGTTATTAATATATTGGTAAATAGTAAAAAATAAACTAGTTTACATGTTTTTGTTAAAAAACTTTTAAATTATTGAACTTATTTCTAGTTTCATATATTCAAACAGAAATAAGTTTTTAATTTGGCTAGAGAATATAACTATAACCATTATCACCAAACTATGTTTCGGTTTTAAAAACAAAATCAGCTGTTTTTTTTACGCATATTTTAAATCATAATAGGCTAGATTATGCTACAATAGTTATGCTGAAGGATTTTCGGCTTATAGGAGGCAGTATGTTAGGAAAAGATCAATTCATCGTAAATACTAAAGGATCTTTTGTTACTAATCACCAAAAAATTCTAGCTGCTTTATATATGCCTTTAATTGGTGTTGAAGCAATGGGAATTTATAGTCTTTTGTATGCTGAAAGAAAGGGTTCAATTAACTCTGATATTGAAAGATTATGTGTCTTATCAGGTTTAGATATTGATAGTTTAAAGAAGAATCTATTAGTGCTGGAACAATTTTCATTGGTTGAAAGATATTATAAAGATGGTATTTATGTTTTTGTAGTTATTTCACCAGTTAGTGCCAGTGCTTTTTTTGAAAATGATGTATATGCTCGCTTATATTTAAATAGAGTAGGTAAAAAACAATTTGAAATAACTAAAACTAAGTATTTAACTAATAAAATTAACTTTGATAATTTTGAAAACTTAACTAATAAAAAGTTAGACTTATCAGTTTTAAAAAACTGGACTGAAACTGAAGAAAAACTTTATCAACAGTTAAAAGAACCAATTTATAAAGAAGATGCTATCGAAATAAAGTTTGATTATGACAGTTTTATGAGAAGTATAGGTGATTCAGTATTGCTTTTCCCATATTCTTTAAGAACAAAAGAGAATATGCAGACAATCGGCCAATTAGCAACCTTATTTTCAATTACTCCAGAAAAGATGAAAACTTTAGTAGCTAAAAGTATTGATATCGAATCAAATACTTTTGATAAAGAAAAGTTAAAAAGACTTTGTCTAAATGAAAAAACTGTAGATGTAGTTGAAGGAAACCATGAATATGATTTATCACCTGTATCATTTCTATATTTAAAACAAGGTGTTCCAGTATCAAATGCTGATAAAAGACTTTTGGAATATTTACAAATAGAACTACAGTTGAAACCTGAAGTTGTAAATGTCTTAATTGAACATTGTTTGGAAAATACCAATCAAAAATTAAGCAAAGATTACGTAGAAAAGGTAGCTACCACTTGGATTAGACAAAAGGTTGAAACACTAGAAGATGCCTTAAAACAAAAAGAAATCAAAAACTATTCTAAGAAAAAGAATGTTAAATATGATAAAGATGAATTAGAATTTGAAGAACAAGATTTGGAAAAATTAAGGAAGAGATTATTCTCTAAAGGATAAAGATGGAAAAAATTAAGTACTCAGAAGTAAAAACGGATTATATTGAACAACTAAAAAAACAACTGATTAATGATCAGGATGTTTTAGCGTTGATAAAAGAACTTAATCTGACAAAAGAAGATGTATTTAAAAATGTCGTTATTTTTTCGAATTGGTTAGAAAAACATAAGTATTGTAAACAGTGTGTTGGACTAGAGATGTGTAATAGTAGTCACTTAGGATATCGTCTAGATATTGATGAAAACCTTGAACAAGTATTAGTTCCTTGCCACTATTTACAAAAAAGAGAAAATTTAATTGCGCATAAAAAAAATTATCTTTTATGTGATTTATCAGAGAAAAACCTGACTACTTCACTAGAAGAAATAGATTTATCTAATGAATCGTCTTATTATAAAGGTTTAGTTAATATTGCTAAGCAATGGGTAAAAGAACTACCTATAAAAGGATTGTATTTTTATGGTGGTTTAGGAACAGGGAAAACTTATTTAGCAAGTGCAATGTGTAATGATTTAGCTAAAAAAGGTTATAAAGTGGCCTTTGTAAATTATCCAAGATTATGTTCAGATATAAGAAATAATGTAACTGAATATGATTATGTTGACAGTAAGTTAAGAAAACTTAGAAGANCTCAAGTATTAGTAATAGATGATATTGGAGCAGAAAGTGTAACTAATTATATTAGAGATGATATTTTGTTTCCGATATTAGACTATCGAATGGAACATCAGTTAAGAACAATTTTCACTAGTAATTGTGATTTGAAAAGTTTAGAAAAAAGGATGACAATTTCTAAAAGTGGTGAAGAAGATGCAATAAAAGCTTTACGAATTATTGAAAGGATACAAACACTTTGCGACATGGTCGCTGTGACAGGAGCTTCACGAAGAAGTTTATAGGAGGCAATTTATGGGTAAAACGGTAGGAGTTTTAACTAGTGGTGGAGATGCTCCAGGAATGAATGCCGCTATTAGAGCCGTAACAAGGAGTGCTCTAGCTAGAGGGTATGAAGTTTATGGAATTAAAAATGGTTTTAAGGGTCTGGTTAATGGTGATTTTATTAAATTTGAAAGAAATTCGGTCTCTGGCATTTT
>JGI24710J26742_10000398_pt1 | contig 39944 bp, 34 predicted proteins | sample BioPla2DNA2_FD_26742 | JGI IMG/M metagenome (IMG submission 26742)
CAGAAAACATAATTACAGATATAGAGGTGGCTGACATTGATTTAGATAAATTACAAAGTATGCCAGGAATAGTAGGTTATATCGTTAAAGCTAATGATACACTATGGGATATTGCGAAAAGGTACTATACTACAAGGGAAAGCATCATGGCAATTAATGAAATGGAGGATGCCAATATTAAAGAGGGTGACAAACTAATCATTCAAAAGAAAGTGGATGCAATCTTTTAATTATAATAAAGATATATAATATTAATGGTCTAAGGGAACAGATTATTGTAGAACCCTTAGACCATTGTTTATTATGTTGATAATTGTTTTTATGCCCTTACAGTTGATTTCTTTTTCCTTAATAAAATTAGACCTATGAACATTAAGCTAGGGAATATAGTGGCCACTAATAAACCAGAACGAAGACCAATCTGATCAAAAGTTAATCCTCTATTCATCCAGATTGTTAGACCTTCACCGGTGTTCTTAACTCTATCTGATATTATCCCAGCAAGCCAAGGTCCAACTGAACAACCTATATCTCCACAGATAGCTAGAATACCAAACATAAGTGTACCTCCTTTTGGAAATACCCCAGAAGAAAGGCTAAAAGTACCTGGCCACATTAAGCTAACGCTAAAGCCTGTAAGGCTGCAGGTGAATAGGGCTAAGAACATATTAGGGCTAAATATAGTAACGAGATATGTAAGAATACAAAGAGCACTACTTCCTAATAAAACTCCTTTAATAGGGATACGTTCTCCAAAGTATCCATATATAGTTCTACCAATAGCCATGAAAAGAGCAAATAGTCCAGGACCAAGTAAATCACCAATAACCTTTGGAACCTGTAGGCCTTGTTCAGCAAACATGGATGACCACTGGGACATACTAAGCTCGCTTGCCCCAGCACAGATCATAAGTAACATAGAAAGATAGAATGCAGGATGGGACAGAAGCTCCTTTAATGTAGAGCTCTTACCATCCTTTACAAGGGGGAGAATAGGTACATGGATAAATTTAAACATATTATGTAATGGGAATACTGACCAAAGAAGAGGAAGTATAAACCAATAGTTGTCCCCAATTAGTTTTAAAAGTATTGTACTTATAATAACAACGGCCATCTGTCCCCAGCAATAAAATGAATGTAGAAGACTCATAGCTCCACCCTTGTTATCATTGGGTAATGCTTCGATAATGGGGCTAACAATAGTCTCTAACAATCCACCACCGATACCATAGATAAAGACTGATATAGCCATTCCTAGATAGGGGGATGACATAATCTTAGGGAGGATACCAAGGGATAGGAGACCTATAGAAGCCAATCCATGGGCAGCAACCATACATTTGCGATAGCCAACATGGTCAGCATATTTGGTAGCCCATATATCTGTAAGTAACTGCGTTCCAAAGTTAATAAGAATTAACTGGCCCAGTTTTTCATAGGATATGGAATAGCTGGTTTGAAAGATTATAAATAGCAAAGGGGCTAAGTTATTAATAATTGCTTGGGTAATATATCCACGGTAGCAAGCAAATGTTGTGTTTTTGTAGGTATATGTTCTCTTTTCCATTAGCTTTTATCACCTGTTCTTTCTGTAATTAAATATCCTGAGGCCAGTAAGGCTTTGTTAAAAATACTTGTTGGCTATATTTGACCTTCTTAAAATAATCATAGGTTCCCTGAGCTGTATTTTTATCATTATAGATTCCAAAAACAGAGGGACCACTGCCACTCATAAGGGCAGTCATGGCACCAAGCTCTTTCATCTGGTTTTTAATATCTTTGATAATAGGATGCTTAGGAATTGTCACTGTTTGAAGAATGTTATCCATGTATTTAGCTAGTTCACCTAAATCTCTTTTATCTATAGCCTCTAGCATACTATCTATATCTGGATGGGATGTTTTAGAAGATAGCTTTAAGTTGCTATATACATATTTTGTTGAGACACTTATATTAGGTTTTACAATCAAAATATTACAATCTGGAATTGGTTTGATTGGGGTTAAGATCTCACCTATACCTTCTGATAAGGCAGTTCCCATCATAAAGCAATAAGGGACATCAGCTCCCAAGGAAAGGCCTATATCCATAAGCTCATCCCTACTTAATCCAGTGTTAAACATTTGATTGAGCAACTTTAGAGTTACTGCTCCATTAGAACTTCCACCAGCTAAACCAGCAGCAACAGGTATATTCTTAGATAGATTTATTCTAACTCCTTCCTTAATATTAAACTTAGTTAAGAAAGCATCAGCAGCCTTATAAACTATATTTCTTTTATCTGTTGGCAGGTAAGGAAGATTGGTTTTTATGTAAATACCACTGGTTTCTAACCTTTCTACAGTAACAATATCGTATAAATCAATGGTTTGCATTATCATACGAAGATTATGATAGCCGTCATCTCTTCTTCCGATAACATCAAGGCCTATATTGATTTTAGCATATGATTTTTCAGATAAGCTATTCATAGTATCCTCCCTTCATAAGAAAAAGGTCATCGAAAAGTTATTCCTTAACAACGACCTTATGGTAGTATAGTGCTTAAAATCATCCTGGAAAATCATGTCACTTTCACTAACAAGTTCTGAAAATGCCCGATTTTCCAAGGACTAATCTACTTATAATTGATATTTTACCATGATTTATATTTGTTTACAAATTAAATAACTCCTTTATTTCTTCCCATAGCTTGAACTTGATTTTTATATTATCCTTATTAGTTTTAAGTAAATCTAAATCCTCTTCAGTAAGTACATATTTAAGCTTTTCTTCAGTTTCTTCGTTAACAATACAGTAGGTTTCATCAACGAAACACAGTGGAGGGAACATTACACACCACCAATTTTTACCCTCACCTTCACCTATAGATATGCTTAAGGCCTCATAAACTCCTGAAGGAAATGTATAATCTCCGTATACCTTTATAGGAAAATGCTTGAAGCCTAAATTGGCCTTAACAGAATAGTCATAACCATTTTGATTTATAATATCCTTAGCCACTTCCTCAATCCTATTAAGGTTTGATGATAGAATATCTCTTGCCTCGGTAATGCTAGTAGCAATAGATAAATGTGGTGCCAGCTCCTTAACTAAGCCTTCTTTAACCTTTAACTTAAGCTCTTGATCCTCTATAGTGTCGCTATTAGCAATAACATGAAAGCGAATTATGTTATCAGCGATATGGGACATGGCATCCCTTTCATTACCTATATAAGGCTTGGTAAATCCCATTAAAACTCCAGAAAAAAGGAGAAGTAAGAGTAGGAGTAATACTCGTATATTTTTATTCATTATATGTTCCACCTGACCTTCACTAGATTATGTATTATTCCTTTGGATTATTACCAAAATATAGAAATTTATACATGGTCGACTATATGAAAATACTTGAAGAAGAATACATTTAATAGTACAATAGGAATAATTCCATCTGAGCCTGTGCAAGCTATGCCTTTGGTCAAAGCCTNTAGGTTTCAATGAAAGATATGAGTATTAAGATGGAGAAATTTTGATAAGGACGGTATATATGACAAAGAATGTTATGATATCTATTAGGGGCTTTGAGCTTGGTGAGCCTGGTGAAGATATTACAGTAGAGGCAAAGGGTGATTATCACTATGTTAATGGAAAGCATTATATTCGCTATGATGAAACTACAGATGAGCCAGGTAAGGTAACTAATAATATTATCAAGATTAGCCCTAATCAAATTGAGATTATAAAAAAAGGAGTAGCTAATACCACCATGANCTTTGACCTTGACAATGTAACTATTGCCAATTATAAGGTTCCTTATGGTCAGCTACTCCTAGAAATAGACACATATTTAATGAATATTCATATAAGTGATGAGTTGATCACTGTACTTCTAAATTATAGGTTAAAAAGCAATAATGAGGTGATTTCATCTAATCAAACAGAGATAAAAGTTATTCCTGATAGATAAAGCCATCCTCATCAAAGCTTACATCAAATGATATCTCTTCCATAAAATCATAATAATCCTTTTTAGATTTTTCATCAGTAATAAGATAAGTGTAGGTGTTATTGTTCATAACAGGTAATAGCTGTGTACGAAGACTTCCATCAGGATCAAGAAATACCTTTAAAAGACTTGACTCTCTTTTGGAAGAGTTAAACCAATAGTTACCCAAGCTGTAGGCAATGGGCTTGCCCTTATATATTTCAAATCCTTGCATAACATGAGGGTGGCAGCCTATAACTATATCTGCTCCAGCATCAATATATGCCCTTGCAAAGCTTTTTTGATACTTTTCTGGATAATGATTTCTTTCAACTCCCCAGTGAACATATACAACAACATAGTCACTATTAGCTGAGGCTTCTTTTATGGACTCTAATAATTGAGCAGGATCATAGGTACCCACCATTCCAGGTCTGTCTTCTGTGGCATACCAGTCCATGGCAAAAATTACTCTAGAGGAGGCTAGGTAGGCAATTTTTTTATCCCCAATCTCATAATATATGGGAGCCTTAGCTCTATCAAGATTTTCACCTGCACCTACATAATCTATACCTGCATTATCTAAGGTTGTAAATGTATCCATTAAGGCATCAGGGCCGTAGTCCAAGGCATGATTATTGGCAAGGGAAACTATATCAACTCCCATTTCCTTAAGAATGTCAACTCTATCTGGGTTGGCGCGGAAAGTATATGATTTATCAGGAGTTTTAGTTCCTCTAGTGCTATATGCAAATTCATTATTAAGCATCATAATATCTGCATCATTCATTTCAGAAACCAATTCTTCGGAAATACCTCCAAGGATCCCCTTTTTCTCCCTATCATACTTTGCTACTGGCTTGGAATTCTCATCGAGATTAATATCTCCTGCAAAAGCTAGGATAATGGGATGGTCCAAATTGTCTGCTTCATCATTAATGTCATCTTCATTATCATGTGGTGAGAGCTCATAATCAGGATCCTCATCAGTTTCTAGATGGGAATTATCTAAAGGAGTTTCTTGGGGAACTTCCTCTGCTTCCTTATCTGTATCTGGTGTATCCTCTCTATCCTGAAGATCATCTGAGTTGCTATCAGCCAGTTCTATACTATTGTTATTGTTAATTTCATCAATTTCATCCTGCTTGTTCTGTAAGCGAAAAGCATACACAAGAAGGCTGCACAATAGGACAAGAGATACTAGGCCTCCTATAGAGAGTAATAAGATATTCTTCTTTTTCATATGGCTTCCTTTCCTTATAAAAAACCTCTTACCTAATAATAAGATGCCATTAAGGTAAGAGGAATATTAATTATTTTAATCTTTTTTTAATTTGCTAGTTATTTTTTTGAAAAATCCTTGCTTTTCTTTCTTTTGTTCCAATCCGCTTCTCAATCCCTTTACATCCATAATATATATGCCACTTATTACAGCCTTAACTTCTTTTTTTATTGGAATGAGATCGAATATTTTCTCGTCACAAATTAGGGACATAGGTTTTGGACCAACTTTGGCTTTTACAATAGGCACCTTAGAACCTCTCAAATACTTAGGGGTTTGGTCAAGTACTATCTTAGGCAGATTAGCCTCTTTTAATTTCATCCTTTTCTTATCAATTACTAATATAGAAATAGTTTGAGCAGCAGCTTTCATCTGGGTCTCTGAATCTTCCTGTTTTTTCTGAAGCTTCTTACCAAAGAAATATAAACCTACGAAAAGAGCTACGACTACTATGGCAGTTACAAGTAATACTATTGTTAAAGTGTCCATGAATTATGTACCTCCTGATATTGTACAAAAATAAATATATACCCAACAAAGGGCAAGCTTTATTGTATCATCTTTTTGATAAAAAATAAATAGATAAATCTAAAATGATATAAAAACAAGTAGACAAAATATGCAAAAAGTGAATTGGCTTGTCAATTCATTTTTAATGAATTAAATTAGGGAAGCGTTTTTGGCTAAAGTATCTTTAATTATTCCCTGAACATGAGTATTAATTGTTTTTAATTGCTCCCTGTCAAGATCATTGGGGTAAATAGGTTTTCCGTACTCAATTACAACACTGGCCTTACGAATCCATGGGAACTGATTCTCAAATACGGCGTCTGTGTTATTAATTGAAACCGGAATAATTGCACATCCTACCTTTTCAGCAATTTTAAAGCTACCTGCTTTAAAGGGCAAAAGCTCGGTGCCATGGTTTCGCGTCCCCTCCGGAGAAATAAATATAGAATAACCATCCTTAACTTGCTCAATCGCTTTTAAAACCACGGTTAGACCCTGTCTTATATTATCTCTATCAATAAATATACATTGTAGAAATCCCATCCAGGTTCTTAAAAAGGGGATCTTTTTTGTCTCTATCTTTGATATAAAGGAAGTAAGATTAGGTAAAGTCACATAAGATACTACTATATCAAAAATACTCCTATGGTTTGCTACATAAAGTACAGCCTCGTCTTTTGGTACNTTTTCAACTCCTATAGTTGTAAGCTTTGTTCCACTTAGGAATAATATAACTTTTAGAGCGGCAACAACAATTTTTTGGGAACTTGCATGCATGGCTCTTCGATTAAACTTACCGATTATAAACTCAATAAGGAAAAGAGGAATACTAATTGTAAAGAATATTATTAAAAATAAAGCATTTAACAACAAGCGCATAAGGTTTACCTGCCTTTTTAGTTAGTTTGAACGTAGGGATACATATTTTCAGTAAATTTATCATTTGACTCTTTTTCTAGAGGCTCCTTATCTATATGTTTCTCACCAGAAGTAACTTCACTTGCAGGGGAATCAACCTCTTCTGCAGACAAATCACTAGGAGTTTCGTTATCCGTCATATCTTCTTCTGCTTCACCTTCGTCGATTATATCCCCATCCGTTTCTTCGTTCTCGATTACATCCTTATCGGGGTTCTCTTCCTCAGCTAACCCTTCATCAGGTTTTTCTTCAGCTAAATCATCCTCTATATTTTCTTCATCATTAAGATTCTCATCAGTCAACTGATCCTCACCATTTAGCAAGTTTTCTTCATCCAATAAGGCAGGATCATCTTTCTTAGGGATAGTTGTTACTACAGGAGGGACGTAATTAATGAGGCTAGCATATTCTTTTTCAAAATTGAAACCTTCACTAGGAGTATATTTATAATATTCATCTAAGGTTAAATCATTAGTATAGAGATNGTTGGCTAAATCTTGCCCTACATATCTAATATGCCAGGGTTCATAGGAATAACCGGTAATCTCATATTTGCCCTTAGGGTAGCGAATAATATATCCATAATGATGGGCATTATCTGCTAACCATTTACCTTCTGCTGTATTAGCAAAGCTACTAACTAAACGAAATCTTAATCCTTTGGTAGAAACATCAATTGCAAGTCCAGTTTGATGTTCACTAGTTCCAGGTACTGCGGAGTATCTTAAGGTATAATTTTTCCCCTTTTTAACTATATTATTAAGGAAAATTTTCCGCTGTCTTTCATAGGATCTGTAGGCAGAGATACCATATAAGGTTAATCCCTCTTTCTTAGCAGCTTCAAATAATTCTTCTAAAGCACTTGCAGCATCAGGTTGCATCTTTTGCCTTTCATCAGCATAAGAATGATTAAATAGGACATTAGGAACAACCATATCCTTAGGAACGTAATCCTTAGGCAGGTTATATTCTTTATTAACAAAGACCGTTATACTTTCTGGATTCTTATCAATCTCTGTTGCAGGTACAAATGGAGTTTTGATGCCTTTGTCATTATCCATTAGAGCTGGTTCCATCTGATCCTCTTCGCCTTCTACAACAGGCGGTATGTATGTATAATCAATTGACCCCGGGGTGACTGTTTGAGTGATTGTCCCTATTGCTGAGGCGTTAAGATGTGTACTAATACCGGGTGGTGTAATAAAAGTGACAATTAGAAAGCCGAAAAGGGAAACGGATACAACAGCAAATAAAACTATTAATACTTTTTTCATTATTAACATCCTCTCCCTATATGTATTGTGAGATTAAACATTCGTAATCTAAACAATATAAAGATTTATTGGTGATTATGCAGATTAGGAACGAGGTGGCTAAGCTATCTCGTTCACGTTGCACTTATCCAAAAAATCCATGACCTTTATTCAAGCAAGCTTGTGTCTGAATGAAATTCAGACTATGTCCATGTCTTTCTTGGACTAATCTGCTTATTCGTGTACATTATAGCATTTTATGATGAAAATATACAGTATATTGTGTTTTTATTTTAAATTATGATTGTTTAATAAATCTGTTTTTAATTTATATAGTTTACTAGATAAATCGACATAAACTCGATGAGGATTAACAATTCGTCTTGACTCATCCCATAGGGTGTTCTGTTCCTGTTGGCAGTATTCTCGAATCTCCATAACTGAAGGGGATTCATATACACATTTGCCAGAGATAAAGATAGGAACTAGAAGCTCTCTAAGAGTATAGCTGCCTCCCTCTAGGTAGGTCTTCTTCCAAGTTGCTTGAGGATCAAAAAGTAGTAAGGGTTCCTCTTCAAAAAACACCTCATCTTGCAAGGTTATGAGGTCTGCTATTACTTTATGGCTTTCTTTATCATAAACCCTATAAATCTTCTTGTTACCTGGATTAGTAACCTTTATAGGATTATCTGAAAGCTTGATTTTAGGTTCGTATTCATCCCCTCGCTTTATAGCGGTTAGTTTATAAACACCACCAAAGGAAGGGTTATCCTCAGCAGTTATAAGCCTGGTTCCAACACCCCAGTTATCTATCTTAGCACCCTGAGTAAAGAGACTATCTATTAAATATTCATCTAAGTCACTTGAAGCAGTTATGGTTGCATCTACAAATCCAGCGGCGTCAAGCATCTTCCTAGCTTTCTTAGATAGGTATGCTAGGTCTCCACTATCGAGGCGGATACCGTAATGGTCAGGCATAGCACCTTTATCGCGCAATTCAGAAAAGACCTTGATTGCATTAGGGACACCGCTTCTTANGGTGTCATAGGTATCTACAAGTAATGTCGTATTATTAGGGTATAGCTTAGCATATTCCCTGAAAGATGTAAGCTCATCCTCAAANCTCATAATCCAACTNTGGGCATGGGTACCCATGGCAGGCATATCAAAAAGCTTAGCAGCCAACAGATTGCTAGTGCCAACACATCCACCAATAATGGCAGCTCTTGCTCCTAAAGTTCCTGCATCAGGACCCTGAGCTCTTCGAAGACCAAACTCCATAATTGGGCCACCCTTAGCTGTGTAAGCAATTCTTGAAGCCTTAGATGCTATTAGACTCTGGTGATTAATAATATTTAACAGTGTTGTTTCGATAAGCTGCGCTTCCATAATAGGAGCAATCACCTTAACAATTGGCTCCATTGGGAATATAACAGTTCCTTCAGGAATAGCGTAGATATCTCCATGAAATTTGAAGTTTGCTAGGTAGTTAAGGAAATCTTCATTAAATATTTTGAGGCCCCTTAAGTAGCTAATATCCTCCTCTGTAAAATGTAAATTTTTGATATATTCTATAGCCTGCTCAAGGCCGGCGCATATTGCATAGCCACCCTTAAAAGGATTCTCACGATAGAAAAGATCAAAAATTACTATATCATTATTATGATTATTAAAATAACCTTGCATCATTGTTAATTCATAGAAATCCGTCAATAATGTTAAATTTCGTTTATCCATAGGAAACTCTCCTTACGTTTTATAAGAATTAAAATATACCACATGAGGTAAATAGTCAAGTTATTGATGAAATCTGTTGACAATATTTGAAATATATATTAATATAACATGAAGAAAACAGATTAGTAGGTGGAAGGCTAATCTGCATATTCCTGTATAGTATAACATAAATAATTAAAAAGATTAAAAACCTTGACGGAGAGAGTAAGCATCTTGTAAAAGTTTTAGCGAGCTAGGGATAGTGGGAGCCTGGTATGAGTAGCAGATGTCTGAAGATCACTCCCTAGTTGCGAGACTGAAGTTGTATATAGCTATACTTAGTAGGTTAAGCCGGTATCTACCGTTATATAGATTGTGTATGAATGCTTCATAATAGCAGAGTACGTGAAACAGGTGGTACAATGATAGCCAATGCTCTCATCCTTTTTCGGATGGGAGCTTTTTTATATANTTATGAAAGTTTTCCAAGGGANGCTATATCTAGTTGAANAGGTAAATACTAAACGTAACAGATTATATGAAAGAATAATAGGGAAGAAAGGAATGGATATTAATATGTATGATAAGGTTTCAACAGATTTGAATTTTGTCGAAAGAGAAAAACGAGTTTTAGACTTTTGGAATGACCATAAAATATTTGAAGCCAGTAAAGAGATAAGAAAAGATGGTGAAACATTTACATTTTACGATGGACCACCAACAGCCAATGGAAAGCCTCATATAGGTCATGTTTTGACTAGGGTTATTAAGGATATTATCCCGAGATATAGAACAATGAAGGGATATAATGTACTTCGTAAGGCAGGATGGGACACCCATGGTTTACCAGTTGAGCTTGAAGTTGAGAAGAAACTAGGGCTTGACGGGAAAGAACAGATTGAAGAATACGGCCTTGCTCCATTTATTCAGGAATGTAAAGAAAGTGTATGGAAATATAAAGGTATGTGGGAGGACTTTTCTAATACGGTTGGATACTGGGCAGATATGGAAAATCCCTATGTTACCTATGAAAATGACTTTATAGAATCTGAATGGTGGTCTCTTAAAAAAATCTGGGATAAGGGACTTTTATATAAGGGCTTTAAGATAGTACCTTATTGTCCACGTTGTGGAACACCTCTTTCAAGTCATGAGGTAGCTCAAGGCTATAAGGATGTCAAAGAGAAATCTGCAATAGCAAAGTTTAAAGTCGAAGGAAAAGAGAATGAATTCCTACTTGCTTGGACAACAACCCCATGGACACTTCCTTCTAACGTNGCTTTAGCTGTTAACCCTAATGAGACCTATGTTAAGGTTAAGGTTGATCTAGATGGTGATGGGAACATGATAAAAAAAGAAGGGAGCTGCTCCTGTAATCATGACCATGGTGATGACCATAAAGTAGAGCCTAAGGTGGCTGTAAGNTCTGAGAACTATATACTTGCAGAGGCTCTCCTTGAGATAATTGAAGGAGATTATGAGGTTCTTGAAACATATACAGGTAAGGAGCTTGAGCATATAAGCTATGAGCCCCTATTTGATTATGCCGAGATCGATAAAAAGGCATATTATGTTACATGTGCAGACTTTGTAACCCTAACAGATGGTACTGGTATCGTTCATATAGCTCCTGCTTTTGGTGAGGATGATAGCAAGGTAGGCAATGAATATGATTTACCATTTGTACAGCTTATAGACTCAAAGGGTGAATTTAAGCCAGAAGCTACTGACTTTGTAGGTATGTTCTGTAAGGATGCTGATAAGCCAATCCTTAAGATGCTAGCTCAGAAGGGATTGTTATTTAAGACCCTTAATTATGAGCATAGTTATCCTTTCTGTTGGCGCTGTGACACCCCATTAATATATTATGCTAGAGACAGCTGGTTTATTAAGATGACAGCTCTAAAGGATGACCTTATAAAGAATAATGAGACTATTAATTGGATGCCTGAGAATATTGGAACAGGACGATTCGGGGACTGGATTAAGAATGTTCAGGACTGGGGAATATCAAGGGATCGTTACTGGGGAACACCTCTACCAATTTGGGAATGTGAAGATGGACACCGTCACTGTATAGGAAGTATTGAGGAGCTTAAGTCCATGTCAGATAACTGCCCGGATGATATAGAGNTACATCGTCCATTTATTGATGAGGTAACAATCAAGTGTCCTGAGTGTAGTAAGGANATGACCCGTGTTAAGCCAGTTATCGATTGCTGGTATGACTCTGGCTCCATGCCATTTGCGCAATGGCACTATCCATTTGAGAACAAGGAAATGTTCGAGGATAATTTCCCTGCTGACTTTATCAGTGAAGCTGTGGATCAGACAAGAGGATGGTTTTACTCACTTCTTGCAATATCAACAGTAATATTTGATAAGTCNTCATTTAAAAACTGTATAGTTCTAGGCCATGTTCAAGATGAGAATGGTCAGAAGATGTCAAAATCTAAGGGCAATGCTGTAGATCCATTTGATGCATTAGAAAAACACGGAGCAGATGCAATCCGTTGGTATTTCTATACCAATTCAGCACTATGGCTACCTAATCGTTTCCATGATAAGGCAGTGACAGAGGGACAGCGTAAGTTTATGGGAACTCTATGGAATACCTACGCATTCTTCGTGCTTTATGCCAATATCGATGACTTTGATGCAACTAAGTACTCCTTAGAGTATGATAAGCTACCAGTTATGGATAAATGGTTACTTTCTAAGCTTAATACATTGATCAAGACAGTTGATAATCACTTAGATAATTATAGAATTACAGAAGGTGCTAAAGAACTGGCAAGCTTTGTAGATGAACTTAGTAATTGGTATGTAAGAAGAAGTAGAGAAAGATTCTGGGCAAAGGGTATGCCCCAGGATAAGATTAATGCCTACATGACCCTTTATACTGCTTTAGTTAATGTGGCAAAAGTAGCAGCTCCATTCATACCATTTATGTCAGAGCAGATATATCAAAACCTAGTTGTTAAGCTGGATAAAACTGCTCTTGAAAGTGTACATCTGTGCTTGTTCCCTGAGTATGATGACAAATATATTGACACTGACCTAGAGGATAATATGGAAGAGGTTCTAGAGATTGTAGTTCTAGGCCGTGCATGTAGAAATACAGCCAATATTAAAAACCGTCAACCAATAGGAAGAATGTATGTTAAGGCTGACAATGAGCTTTCCTCATTCTTTAAAGAAATAATAGCAGATGAGCTTAATATTAAAGAAGTTATATTTACAGAGGATGTTAGTGATTTCACATCCTATAGCTTCAAGCCTCAGCTTAAGACCTTAGGGCCAAAGTTTGGCAAGCAAATTGGAGCAATTCGTAATATTCTTTCAGAGCTTGATGGACAAAAAGCAATGGCTGAGATTAAGAGTACAGATAGACTTACAATAAGCCTAGATGGAGTAGATACAAAGATCGACAAGGAAGATCTTCTAATAGAAACTGCTCAAGCAGAAGGCTTTGTATCAGATGCAGATCGAGGTATAACTGTAGTTCTAGATACTAATTTATCTGAGGCTTTGATTGAGGAAGGCTTTGTTCGAGAGATTATCAGTAAGATCCAAACTATGCGTAAAGACGCTGACTTTGAAGTAATGGATCAAATTCGCATCTACCAAGAGGGCAATGATAAGATCAAGGCTATTATGGAGCGTAATGCTGATGAGATAAAGAACGAAGTACTTGCTAAGGACATAGTATTTGATAATGCTGGTGGTCACACAAAGGACTGGAACCTTAACGGTGAAGATGTAGTCTTAGGTGTGGAGAAACTATAATTGCATATGACTGACAACTACTATTGGGCATATATAAATTTATAATAATCAGGAAAGACCTGGAAAATGATACCCATAATGAGTATTAACATTCGTCGGTATTTTGAACATGTATTATGTGTTCATAGTAATGTTACGAATGTATCTTAAGCGAAAGCGACTCAGTATGGGTATATTTCTCCGGGTCTTATTAATAATAAAGTATGTAAAATAGCATGTAAACTCGGGTTTTTGTCTATATGTGTACCATGAATATCCTTTACAAGAATAGGAGTATATACTATAATTAGGGTAGAAATATAGAGTTTTTGTTAAGATATATTAATATAGTAGAAGGGAAGTGTTTCGATGAAATTAGTATATGTTATTGTACGTAACAATGATAGCGGTCAGGTTACAGAGACCTTAAACAGAAAGGGTTTCTATGTCACAAAGATGGCCTCTACAGGCGGTTTTTTAAGAGAAGGCAATACGACATTGCTTATTGGTACGGATGAATATAAAGTTGATGAAGTAATCGATATTGTTAAAAAGGAATGTGGCCCAAAACAACAGATTTTTATGAACAATATGGCACCTGGTGATTATTCTGCTATGAACTCTGTGGTTAATGTAGGTGGTGCTACGATTTTTGTAATGGATGTAGAGCGATTTGAGAAGATATAATATTCACGATAAGCAGATTAGTCCGTGATATACAGCACATTTTATGTGACATGTTTTTATGTCACAATAAAATGAGATGGATATCAAGGATAAGTGCAACGTGAACGAGATAGCGTTAGCTATCGAATTCCTAATCTGCAAATTTATGATATAATATCCACGATAAGCTAATTTATGATTTATATATATGAAGTACAATGACTGTCTTGTTATAGACAGTCATTATTACTTTTAAAGTAAATAGTAAGATTAATAGAAATAATATCTGAGGACATAGTTATTTCACTTTTAATTTCCCTCCAAATGTGGTATAAATGGAGAGATGGAATAATGAATAATGTACAATCAGTATTAACCTGATTTGCAAGATAAGGAAAGAGGATAATTTAATGAAGAAGAGAATTTTGTTGTTAGTTATGACCATGAGCTTGATAGGAATACTTGGGGGTTGCGGTAAAAAGGAGGATAAGGCTAATACTGATACCGATACATCAGATATACAAACAGAGGATAACACATCTGCTAGGGACTCAGAGGATGATATAGTAGATGATATTAATACTAATACAGAAACAGGGCTAATTGTAGTTGAGAAGGAAGATTATGTTGCTACAGATTATATTACCTTAGGTAATTACAAGGGTATAGAATATACAATCCAGAAGCTAGAAGTAAATGATGATGATGTTGAAGATGCTATCAATGAAGAGTTACAAGCTAACTCTGAAGAAAAAGAGGTTACTGATAGAACTGTTGTAGAGAATGGAGATATAGTTAACATAGATTATGAAGGGCTTAAGGATGGTGTAGCCTTTGCTGGTGGAACAGCAGCAGGTCAGGATTTGGTTATTGGATCCGGTTCATTTATACCAGGATTTGAGGAAGGCTTAATCGGAGCTACTGTTGGACAGACAATAGATCTTGATATTACATTTCCTGAGGTCTATAATCAATCACCAGACTTGGCGGGACAGCCTGTAGTGTTTAAAGTAACTGTAAATTCCATAAAGGAAGTGGTTGTTCCAGAGTTGACAAAAGAGTATGTTAAAGATACGTTGGGATTTGATAGTATTGACGCTTATAGGGATGATGTTCGTAAAGAGCTACAAGATGCTAACGAAGAAACTATGGACAATGAGAGGGTTGAGAATATATTCCAACAAATTGTTGATGCTGCAGTAGTATCCTCATATCCTCAAACATTAATTGATTTTTATAAAGCTGATTTAAAAAATTACTATATTCAATACGCATCCTATTTTGGAATGGATTATGCTGGCTTCTTAGAAGTTTCTGGGATAACAGAGGAGGAGTTTGACGTAGAGGCCGTTTCCTATGCAGAAGCCATGGCTAAACAGGAATTAGTGTTTAATGGAATCGTTGAAGCTGAAGGTCTAGCACTTACTGATGAAGAATATGAAACTGGGGTTGCTAAAATAGCTACAGATTATGGTTATGCAACTACAGAAGGGTTTTTAGCTGATGCAGAAGAAAATAAGATTAGAGAGAGTCTTCTTTGGCAAAAAGTATTAGATTTAGTTGTAGCAGAAGCTAAGGAAAAATAGGATAGATTAGATAATCTGCCAAGGAATAATAGCTTGACAGATAAAAGCTTGAATGCTATACTACCTAAGAAATCTGTTTCATAAATATTAATGAGTTCTAAGTAAATTTGTTTTACATTAATTATAAATTGATGAATCAGCTCTTGGTCATAAGGGACTAAGAGCTTTTTTATGGAATAGGATAGGTCATCTTATTCCATACTTATTGATAGAGATAGATATAGACAAGAAAGGAAGTTAGAATGTCAATTAATAAATTCGAAGAGTTAGAGTTGAATTCCCGTATTATTCGTGCTGTAGAGGATATGGGATTTGAAGAAATGTCACCAATACAAGCCAATGCGATACCTGCTATACTAGAGGGTAAGGATGTAGTTGGGCAGGCACAGACAGGAACAGGAAAAACAGCTGCTTTTGGTATCCCTATGCTACAGATGGTAGATCCTAAAAGCAAAGCAATACAGGGTATTGTTCTATGCCCTACAAGAGAGCTTGCTATTCAAGTAGCAGAAGAATATCGTAATCTTGGTAAATACCTACATGGTATCAAAGTCTTACCAATCTATGGAGGACAGGAGATTTCTAAGCAAATACGTTCTATTAAATCAGGTTCTCAAATTATAATAGGTACACCAGGCCGTGTTATGGATCATATGAGACGAAAAACAATTAAGCTAGATAATATCAAAATGATAGTATTAGACGAAGCTGATGAAATGCTTAATATGGGATTTAGAGAGGATATCGAAACAATATTAAGTCAGACAACACAAGAGCGTCAGACTATTATGTTCTCAGCAACAATGGCAAGACCAATTCTAGATATTGCTAAAACATATCAGAATAATCCAGAAATAATAAAGGTTGTTAAGAAGGAGCTTACTGTTCCCAAGATTGAGCAATACTATTATGAAGTTTCTCCTAAAAATAAGGAAGAGGTTCTGTCCCGTTTACTAGATATGTACAATCCAAAGCTATCCTTGGTATTTTGTAATACAAAGAGGCAGGTAGATGAGTTGACGTCAGCATTGCAGGGAAGAGGATACTTTGCAGAAGGGCTTCATGGAGATTTAAAACAAATTCAAAGAGATAGGGTAATGAATGGCTTTAGAAATGGGAAAACAGAGATTCTTGTAGCAACTGATGTGGCTGCTAGAGGTATTGATGTTGACGATGTAGAAGCTGTGTTCAACTATGATGTTCCTCAGGATGATGAATATTATGTTCACCGTATTGGACGTACTGGCCGTGCTGGTCGTGAAGGAAGAGCATTTACATTAGTAGTTGGTAGAGAGGTATTTAAGCTTAAGGATATTCAAAGATATGCGAAAACCAGAATTAAGCTCCAACCAATCCCATCTGTTAATGATGTTACAGCAGTAAAGGCTGAGAAGATACTTGATAAGGTTAAGGAAATCGTTGATAGTGAAGATCTTAGTAAAATGATGAACTTGATTGAAACTAGGATTAATGATAATGGTATCACAGCCCTTGATATGGCAGCAGGCTTCCTTAAGATGACCATGGGAGCTGAGTATGGTAGGGATGAAGAACAAATCTTAGATGACTTTGGTAATACAGGAGCAGAGGCTGGAATGGTAAGACTCTTTATCAACCTTGGTAAGAAGCAGAATGTTCGCCCCGGAGATATTCTAGGTGCTATTGCTGGAGAGACAGGTATGCCAGGTAAGTTGATTGGTACCATAGATATGTATGATAAGTATACCTTCGTTGAGGTTCCTAAGGAACATGCTTCTGAGGTAATACAGGTTATGAAGTCAGCTAAGATCAAAGGAAAGAGCCTTAATATAGAGCCAGCTAACAAGAGATAGAAGAAGTTCTTGACAAAAGTCTTGCTTTTATTTATAATAATAACAATTACTATTATTGAACGGAGTGAGATAAATGGCAGGTTTAAAATATAGTAGACAGAGGGAAGCAATTAAAGAGTACTTGTCAATGACTAAGGACCACCCGACAGCTGATATGGTTTATATGCATATTCGTCAGGAGTATCCTAATATAAGCTTGGGTACTGTTTATCGCAACCTTAACCTACTAGTTGAACAAGGTGATATTATAAGGATAAAACATAAAGATGGTGGAGATCATTTTGATGGTAACTTAGAAGAGCACTATCATTTTATATGTAAGAATTGTAATAATGTTCTTGATTTAGAGATGGAATCTATTGAGCATATTAATAAGATAGCAGGAGCTGGGTTTAAGGGTAAGATAGAGGGAAGCTCAACCTTATTCTATGGATTGTGCCCAGGCTGTATGGGACAATAGAATATTATAGTGGTTTAGCAAGAGTGGTTCTGATAATTTTAGAACTGCTCTTTTTTATTCTTATTAACTATTTTAAAAAAGATCAAAAAAGTTGTTGACAATAAAGCTGGAATATAGTACTATATTAATAACGATAACTATTACTAATATATAATAAAAAGGAGAGTATTATTATGAAGAAATTTGTATGTCAGGTATGTGGATATGTTCATGAAGGGGAAAGTGCTCCAGAGCAGTGCCCAATTTGTAAAGCACCTCAGGATAAATTCATGGAGAAGGGCGAAGAAACTTCATGGGCTACAGAGCATGTTGTAGGTATTGCTAAGGGAGTAAGTGAAGATATCCTTAATGACTTAAGAGATAACTTTATGGGTGAGTGTACTGAAGTTGGTATGTATCTAGCAATGTCTAGAGTTGCACATAGGGAAGGTTATCCTGAGATTGGCCTATACTGGGAGAAGGCAGCATGGGAAGAAGCAGAGCATGCAGCTAAATTCGCTGAGTTGTTAGGTGAAGTGGTAACTGACTCAACTAAGAAGAATCTTGAGATGAGAGTTGATGCAGAGAATGGAGCTACTGCAGGAAAGTTTGATCTTGCATTGAGAGCTAAGGCTGCAAACCTTGATGCAATTCATGATACAGTTCATGAAATGGCGAAGGATGAGGCTAGACATGGTAGAGCTTTCCAAGGACTTCTTGAGAGATATTTTGGATAGATAATAAGCTAGTGTTTGAATATATTGTTCCCAATTATAAAAAGTGCCTCGTCTCCTCGAGGCACTTTTTATTTTTCATGGTAACACTAAGTAGTTTTATTTGGTTCTTGTTACGTGAACGCAATATACATATATGTTTTGTATTTTTTTAGCTTCAACACCGTCGGCATGTATTATTGGTTGTGTTTCTGAGGGAGTTTTGTATATTTTGAAAATAATTCCATCCTGATATAGGTCCATGTTTCGTATGCTTCTAAACATATAATCCTTTTTTGGAATCCCTATGTAATTAAAAATAATATCATAGGTACCCTGATCCTGAAAACATAGGATAATATCCTCTTTATCATACATTCCTATGATTTCTCTAGCCTCTTCAAATGTCATATTAGTACATTTAAACTCGCCTTCATTAAATAAGGTATTCATGTTGCTGTTATCTAGTAGCAATAATGGATGGTTAGGAACTGGGTTTTTCATATATTCACTCCTTCCTAAAACAAATAACTACTTGTTAATAGTTCGCTTTACATATGTTGTATGAAGTATTTCGTGGGCCTTGTGACTTCCTGGCTCACCAAGAAATTCATCATACAGGGTCTTGATAGATGGGTTCTCATGGGATTTGCGATACTCCATACCTCTATCCATATCATAAAGAGCCTTGGCTCTAAGTGATTTTATGTCAGTAAAGTTTCTAACACTTGCAGGTTGCTTAGGCTGTCCTCCTCCATTAATACATCCGCCAGGACACCCCATAATCTCTATAAAGTGATATTCTTTCTCTCCAGATTTAACTTTATCTAGAAGAACCTTAGCATTAGTAAGTCCAGAAGCTACTGCTACATTAATATTCATTCCAGCTACATTATATGTTGCTTCTTTTAGTCCTTCTATTCCACGAACTTCAGTAAACTCAACGGACTTTAGCTCTTCCCCTGTCAGGGTTTCAACAGCAGTTCTTAGGGCGGCTTCCATAACACCACCAGTAACACCAAATATTACTGCTGCTCCTGTTGAGCGTCCAAGAGGATCATCAAAATCTTCATCAGGAAGAGATAGGAAGTTGATGCCAACCCTCTCAATCATACTTGCCAATTCTCTCGTAGTAATTGAAAGATCTACATCAGGTACGCCGGCGGCATTCTGATCATCTCGTCCGATTTCAAACTTTTTAGCTGTACAAGGCATAACGCTGACCATTACTATATCCTTAGGATCAAGCTTCATTTTCTTAGCATAGTATGTTTTAGTTATTGCACCAAACATCTGTTGAGGTGATTTACAGCTTGATAAATTATCAAGCATATCAGGGTAGTAGTGCTCGCAGTACTTAATCCATCCAGGTGAACAGGATGTAATAAGAGGCAGTGTACCACCATTTTGAACTCTGTCTAGGAATTCGTTAGCTTCTTCCATAATTGTAAGATCAGCTGCAAAATCGGTATCAAATACCTTATCAAATCCTAGGCGACGAAGAGAAGCAACCATCTTTCCTTGAACATTGGTACCAATAGGAAGTCCAAATTCCTCACCAAGGGCTGCACGGACTGCGGGTGCAGTTTGAACAATTACATATTTATCTGGATCAGCAAGGGCGGCGAATACGTCTGCAGTACTATCCTTCTCAGCTATAGCTCCAGTTGGGCACACAGCTATACATTGTCCACAGGATACACAACTTGTTTCACTAAGTGGTAGGTCAAAGGCGCAGGAGATATTAGTAGCAAAACCTCTTTCATTAGCTCCTATTACTCCAACGTTTTGTACCTTTTCACATACAGCGGAACAACGTCTACAAAGTATACATTTGTTATTATCACGGTACATATGAGCTGCGGAATAATCCACTTCATAATGGGTTCTTTCACCTTCATATAGCAACTCATTTTCAACCTTAAGATCCTTACATAGCTTTTGAAGCTCACATTTACCACTTTCCACGCAGGATAGACATCTTCTGTCGTGGTCGGATAAGATTAGCTCAAGAGTTTTCTTTCTAGAGGAAAGGACTTTAGGAGTATTAGTCCACACTTCCATTCCCTCGTTAACTGGATATACACAAGAAGCTACAAGGCTTCTAGCACCCTTAACTTCAACAACACATATTCGGCAAGCTCCAATTTCATTAATCTCCTTAAGATAACAAAGGGTAGGAATATCAATGTGGGCAAGCCTTGCGGCCTCAAGAATGGTAGATCCCTTAGGCGCTTGTATTGCTAGACCATTTATTTTTATATTTACTGTTTCCATAAAGATAACCATGCCTTTCTTTATTTAATGCAAACAATATTTGCAAATTATTTGTATTATTTCTTAGAAATAGCTCCAAACCTACATTTCTCCATACATGCTCCACATTTAATACATTTATCCTGATCAATATGGTGTACTTCCTTAACTGCACCTGAAATTGCATCATTAGGACAAATCCTAGCACAAAGGGTACAGCCCTTACATAATACAGGGTCTATATGATAGGAAAGTAGAGATTTACATACTCCAGCTGGACAACGTTTATCCTTCACATGAGCTATGTATTCATCTCTAAAGTAACGAAGTGTAGAGAGTACAGGATTAGAAGCTGTCTGGCCTAAGCCACATAGGGAGTTTTCACTAATGTAATGACAAAGCTCCTCCATCTTATCGATGTCTTCTAAGGTTGCATTACCTTCAGTTACCTTCTCAAGCATTTCTGAAAGTCTTTTGGTTCCAATACGACAAGGAGTACATTTACCACAGGATTCTTCAACAGTAAAGTCGAGAAAGAACTTAGCAATATCAACCATACAGTTATCTTCATCCATAACTATAAGTCCGCCTGACCCCATCATTGATCCGATACTAAGCAGGTTGTCATAGTCGATTGGAATATCTAGATGCTCTGCAGGGATACATCCACCAGATGGTCCACCAGTTTGGGCAGCCTTAAAGCGCTTACCATTGGGTACGCCACCACCAATTTCCTCTACAACCTCTCTTAGAGTAGTACCCATTGGAATTTCAACGAGTCCTGTATTATGAATTTTACCTCCTAGGGCGAAGACCTTAGTTCCTTTGGATTTCTCTGTTCCTAAGGATGTAAACCATTCAGGTCCATTTAATATAATTGGAGGAATATTAGCATAGGTTTCAACATTGTTAAGTATTGTAGGCTTTCCAAACAATCCTTTCTCCGCTGGGAATGGAGGACGAGGGCGAGGCTCACCACGATTACCTTCTATGGAAGTCATAAGTGCGGTTTCTTCACCACATACGAATGCTCCTGCACCTAGCCTTAAATCAATATCAAAGTCAAATCCAGAGTTAAATATATTTTTGCCAAGGAGGCCATATTCTCTAGCTTGTTTAATAGCAAATTCAAGACGATTAACAGCTATTGGATACTCTGCTCTAACATATACATAGCCTTGAGATGCCCCAATAGCATAGCCTGCAATTGTCATAGCCTCTAGTAAAACATGGGGATCACCTTCTAAAACTGAACGATCCATGAAAGCTCCTGGATCACCTTCATCAGCATTACAGCATACATACTTTTGATCATCCTCATAACTTCTAGCAAACTTCCACTTAAGTCCCGTGGAAAAACCACCGCCTCCACGACCTCTAAGGCCACTATCAAGAATGGTTTGGATAACCTGCTCAGGAGTATAAGAAGTCAAAACTCTTCCTAGAGCCTCGTATCCATTGGTTGCAATATACTCGTCTATACACTCAGGGTTAATAACACCACAGTTACGAAGAGCAATTCTATGCTGCTTCTTATAAAAGTCAGTTTCATTAAGAGATGTAATTCCCTCTTCTGTCACTGTCTCTTCATATACAAGGCGAGTAACAACACGACCTTTAAGAAGATGCTCTGAAACAATCTCAGGAACATCTTCTTCCTTGACCATGGAATAAAATGTTGCTCCTGGATAGATTACTATAATTGGACCTAATGCACAAAGTCCATGACAACCTGTCTGTACAACAGAAACTTCCTCAGTTAATCCATTCTTTTCTATTTCTTTCTGTAGCTTATCAATGATTTTAGGTGTACCTGAGGAAGTACATCCGGTACCACCGCAAATCAAAACATGTGAACGATACATTCTATGTCCTCCTCAATTAATTAACCATTTCAGAAATGGTGTATTCTTTAACCGGTCTACCATGGGTCAGATGTTTATCTACTATCTCCAAAGCCTTTTCCGGCGTAACCTTTACATAAGTAACTTTATCTTTACCTGGCTCAAGAACCTCTACGATCGGTTCGTATTGACATAAACCAATACATCCAGTTTGAGTTACACTTATATTACTTAGTCCTTTAGATTGAACTGCTTCAAATAAGGTGTTAAGTACTGGTCTTGCACCACTTGCAATTCCGCAGGTAGCCATACCAACAACAACACGGATTTGATCATTGTGTTCATTACGAAGTCCTATCTGGCCTTGCATAGCATCTCTTATGGCTTTTAATTCTTCTAGAGATTTCATATGATTTCCTCCTAATTTTATTGATAAATATTTCACAATATAAACTGCACTAAACCTGACAATGATTGTCAACTTCCCATTTGTTCTTTGCTAAATAGGATTTGATAAAAGTAGAAACATCAGGATTGTCAAATGGAATGTCTCCAAGAATTGACTTAAACTCCCTAGTATCTAATTGAAATTTATCATCATCCACCTCATATGTATAAAGGAAGTCGATATGTGGGTTCATAATAACTAAAGTAAATATAGTGCTATTAATGTCTCCTAAGGGCATCCGATCTATATGGGAAAGGCCAAATACAGCATCTATAGTTGTTCCTTCTCCTAACTCTGATGCAATATTAAAACTTCCTCCCGTATCTATAGCTTCCTGTCTAAAGAAAGGAATTCCGAGTCCTACTTCCCGAGTAGTTCTCGTTGTATAGAAGGGATCAGTGACTTTATTCAGTTGTTCTTTAGTCATACCACAACCATTATCATAAATAGTAATCGATAAAGTGTCAGCATTGTTATCTACTTTAATGGATATTTCTATTAGGGAAGCATTAGCACTAATAGAATTATTAGCAATATCCAATACATTTAAAGATAATTCTGTCATCATATCACTAATACTTGGCAAGAATNTCAGCAACATCGTCTACTGTTATTTTACCATATACATCATCATTGATCATCATAACAGGAGCTAAACCACAGGCACCTATACATCTACAGGGGTCAATAGAAAACTTGCCATCTGGAGTACACTCTCCTTCTGATATTTCTAAAATCTCCTGTATCTTATTGTAGATGTCACCAGCTCCTTTAACGTAGCAGGCGGTACCAAGGCATACGGATATAACATACTTACCCTTGGGAAATAATGAAAACTGGGAGTAAAATGTGACGATTCCATAGATTTTTTCTAATGGAATCTCTAATTCATTGGATATAATGGTTTGAACTTCGATGGGAAGATAGCCATATATATCTTGGGCCTCTTGCAGAATTGGCATAAGAGAACCTTTTTCTTCGCGATGCTTATTAATTACTTTCAGCAAATTGGCTTCTTGCTCTTTTGTTCCTGCAAAAGGGACTTGTTTTTTCTGTGAAACCATTGTAGAACCTCCTTATAATCGTAAATGCTTTATATAATTAAATGTTGGGATATTTACCAACATAAAATATTTTATATATCAAGGGCAAATCTTTAGAAGATTAGGAACTTTTCATAGTTGCACTTATCCATGTTATCCATACCATTCTATTGCNACAAAAACCATGTGGCATAAAATGTTCTGTATCTTGGACTAAATCTTAGCAGATTAGTAACTTTTCACAGTTGCACTTATCCAAAAAATCCATGACCTTTATTCAAGCAAGCTTGAGTCTGAATGAAATTCAGACTATGTCCATGTCTTTATTGGACTAATCTGCTCATTCGTGGACATTATATCATAGGTTTGTTAAATAATCTACAATAAATAAAGTTTAATTTAGATTAATTAGTGATTAAGTATATTTTATATAGATGGGGAATTCCAATTTGTGCTTGAGTGTGCAACTACTACTATTTTAAAGAGTATCTACTAGACTAAAGGAGACATAATCACGAGAAAGGGTTCTTAAAGAAGGGATAAAGGAAGCCGCACATTTCATTGCAATAATAGGGATTGCTTTTGTGCGGCTTTTTTTATTCAATATTAAATTATAAGAGATATAACTGCTGATCTTTTAACGAAAAGTCTTGTATTAAAATATCCAGCTATCTAAGTTTTCTTAGGCTTTGCACATGTATCTCTGACTACTAAATTGCATGGTACAATAATTTTACGTGGAAGTATTGACTTGTTTTCAATGGTTTGTCGTAATGTTTCAATAGCACAATCAGCCATAAAACCCATGGGAATATTGACCGTAGTAAGAGGTGGTGTCATAAATTGTGTCGATGTAATATTGTTGAAGCCAATAATACTAATATCATTGGGTACATTTATATCGCATTCACTCAAAGCACGCATTACGCCATTTGCCATTGAATCGTTGGCAACAAATAAGGCAGTTGGTAATTTACGGCCCTTCTGAATGGCTTCTAATATGGTTTTATAACCTTCCTCATAAGATATTTTGGCGCCCTCAAAAAAATACTGGCTATTATATATACCATGTTTCTCAAGTAATTGTATAAATTCTTGTTTACGATGATCTACGATTATTTCCTGCTCATAGCCTACGACTTCTCCACCGACAAAACCAATCTCCCGATGACCAAGGGAAAGAAAATATTCTATAGCTTGCGTCACTCCAAGCTTGTAATTGGGTGTAACGGAACTATAGGTGGCTTCCATTGGAGATGAGTCAAGGAATACTATATTTTTAGTAAAATCTCTTAGCATATTCAGCTGATTGGGATTAAAGCGCCCTATAGCAAGCATACCATCGATTTTAACGTCCACGGTAAGTTTATATTCTCCATTCACATTTACCACTCGTATGGTATTCATATTAGAAAGAGCACATTGTTTTTCCAAAGTCGTCATCAAATACAGATAGTAAGGGTCGCTCAACATCTCGTATTCTGAATACCAGTCTAATATTAGTATGGAAAGTCTTTTTAAGCGTGCATTCTCAGCCTTTCTGGCTTTTATAGTTTTGTAATCAAGCTTTTCCGCAGCTTCAAATATTTTGAATTTAGTTTCATCTGGCACACTTAATGTCTCATCATGGTTTAGAACGCGAGAAACTGTGGTTACGGAAAGGCCGGTTGCCCTTGCAATCTGCGAAAGCGTTGCCATTTTTACACCTCACACTCATTGGTATAACATACTGTTTTTACTTGTATATTTAATATCAATTAGTATATCAGAAATAAATATAATAATCAAACTCATCTTAGTAAATAGTAATGAAGAAGGGTGAATAATATTTAGTAAANATTTTAGTAAATAAATATTGACATATAAATGAAACGGATATATAATGATTTTGTACAAAACCACTAAAATGAAGGGGGATTTACTTTATGAAAAAAATTTTATTAGTAATTAGTGTTATTGCTTTAAGCATTGGACTTTTTGCGGCTTGTGCAAAATCCACACCTGACACGGCTACTAACACTAGTGGAAACCAACAAAAAGATTCACAGCAGAAAGACACTGAAGATCAATCAAGTTCATCAGAAAAGCAAAAGATAACTGTATGGGCATGGGACCCGAATTTTAACATCGCAATTATGAATGAAGCAGCATCTATTTACGAAGCAGCACATGATAATGTTGAGTTTGAAATTGTTGAGATGGCAAAGGCTGATGTTGAACAAAAATTACATACAACACTTGCTTCAAAAATGACAGAAGGACTTCCTGATATAGTTTTGATTGAGGATTACAATTCACAAAAATATTTGCAATCCTATCCAGGTTCCTTTGCTGATCTAACAGACAAATTAAACTACAATGATTTTGCTCCTTACAAGGTTGAACTTATGACGGTAGATTCCAAAATATATGGTATACCATTTGATAGTGGTGTTACTGGTTTCTTCTATAGAAGCGATATCCTAGCAGAAGCTGGTTATGGTGCAGAAGATTTGAACAACATTACTTGGGATCGCCTCATTGAGATTGGTAAAGATGTAAAAGCTAAGACAGGAAAAGCTATAATTTCATTTGATAAGTCTGATGGTGGTCTAATGAGAATTATGCTAAATTCATCCGGTCTATGGTACTTTGATGCAGAAGGTAATATTACAGTTTCTAATAACGAAGCTTTAAAGGAAGCTATGGAGACCTACAAAAAGATTCTTGATGCTGACATTATAATACCTACTGCTGGCTGGAATGAGTGGGTAGGAGCATTTAATAATGGTGATGCTGCGTCAGTAATTTCAGGTTGTTGGATTACTGGTTCCGTGAAAGCGGCGACAGATCAGTCAGGAAAATGGGCTGCTGCTCCAGTACCTAGATTAAACTATACTGAATCTAAGAATGCTTCAAACCTAGGTGGATCAAGCTGGTATATTCTTGATGCTGCTCAGAACAAGGATCTTGCTATCGATTTTATGAATGAAGTTTTTGGTGGCAATGTTGATTTTTATCAAACAATTTTAACCAATAATGGTGCGGTTGCTTCTTACTTACCTGCTATCAAGGGTTCTGCATATTCTGCTGCTGATGAATTCTTCGGTGGTCAAGCAGTGTTTGCTGATATGGGTAAATGGATGAATGAAATTCCATCTATCAACTATGGTTTATATACTTACGAAGCCGACTCCGCAATTATGGCTAATCTTGAAGATTATCTCTCAGGATCTAAAACTGTAGAAGATGCATTAAAAGATGCAGAAGCACAATTAAAGAGTCAGATTCAATAATTATTTTGATAATAAACGGCGGGGCGGATGCTCGCCCCGCTTATTTTTTTTGATTACCTGACGCAATCTATTATTGATTGGGGGATTATAATGGAACGAAAACTTAAAAAATATGGCTTGATATTTATTGCCGTAGCTATGATTCTACTTGCTTTATTTATGTTCTATCCAGTCTTATATTCTTTTTATTTATCCTTGACATCAACTAAACTGGGTAAGACAGATTTTGTATGGTTTGCGAACTATAAGCGTATTCTAACAGATCCTCTGTTTTGGACATCTTTAAAGAATACTTTTGTGATTTTATTGATTCAAGTTCCAGTAATGCTATTTCTAGCATTAATTTTGGCAACAATTCTTAATGATAAAAGCATAAAATTTCGAGGGTTTTTTAGAACAGCTCTCTTTTTACCCGCTGTAACTTCTTTAATTGCTTATACGATTTTATTTAAAATGCTGTTTTCTTATACAGGACTTTTAAACACTACGCTAATGCGAATTAATCTTATATCCGAACCCATTGAATGGATGTCCAATCCCATAACTGCTAAAGCGGTATTGATTATTGCTATGATTTGGAGATGGACCGGATATAATATGGTTTTTTATTTATCAGGTATGCAAAACATATCAGAAGATATATACGAAGCTGCATCTATTGATGGAGCCTCAAAAATTAAAAGCTTCTTTATGATTACGCTTCCTCTTTTAAAGCCAATGATTTTATTTACAACAATTATGTCAACAATAGGAACTCTTCAGCTATTTGATGAACCTATGAATCTTTCACAGGGGGGCGTGACTGCGGCAACAATTGGACCGAGCAATTCACTGCTTACCTTAAGTGTTTATATATATAATTTAAGTTTCAAATATGTACCGAACTTTGGATATGGTGCGACTGTTGCTTATGTAATTGTCATATTAATCGGTATTTTAACTCTTATCCAATTCCGTGTAGGAGCTACTGACGACGAAAAAGAAGCAAGAAAATTAAAAAAACAAAATAGACGTGAAAAAAGGAGGGCGTAAATGAAAGGCAAAATTAGTATACCAAGAATTTTTATTTATTTGTTTTTGATAGTGGCTTCCTTCCTTTCCATATTTCCGTTTTTTTGGATGACTACTGGAATGACAAATAGCGCGGTAGATATTGTCAGAGGGAAAATGACTTTTGGCACTATGTTTTTTGAGAATATTCGAATATTNTTTAGTGAATATGATATGGCACTTGTCTTATTTAATTCAATTAAGGTTACAGGACTTACTGTAGTTCTTTGCCTTTTGATTTGTTCAATGGCAGCTTATGGATTTGTTATGTATAAATCTAAGATTACCCAAAGGTTGTATGCTCTGACTATGCTTACTATGATGATTCCTTTTGCTGCATTAATGATTCCTTTATTTCAAATTATTGTTCAGTTTAAACTTTTAAACTCACATTTTGCTTTAATTATTACAGGGGCTTCAAGTGTCTTTATAATTTTCTTCTTCAGACAAAGCTTTGTGACATACCCATTTGAAATAATTCAAGCTGCCCGTGTTGATGGTGCAGGAGAGTTTAGAATATTTTTTAAAATATTTGCCCCGTCTATGAAGAGTACATTCTTTGCAGCAGCTATTTATGCTTTTATGACTAGTTGGAACTCCTATATGTGGCCTCTAATAGTGCTACAAACTAATGACAAGAGAACTACAACATTATTAATTTCCTACCTGTCTTCTGCTTATGTACCACAATATGGTGTTATTATGACGGCGATTGTTATNTCAACCTTACCGATTATTATTATATTCTTTGCATTCCAAAAGCAATTTGTACAGGGAATGCTTGGATCACTAAAGGCTTAAAGCACTAGAAAGGATTTGCTATGATGAGCATTACGAAACAATACAACTTGGATTGGCTTACAGATCCGGAGATATTTCAGATAAATCGTCTTCCTGCCCATTCAGATCACCTTTTTTTCTCAGAGGACGAGGAATTGCAATTAAATCTGAACGGAGGATGGAAATTTTGCTATGCCAATAACTTACATAATACAGATTGGAGTTTTTGGCAGGAAGGATTTTGCGATGAGGGTTGGAATGACATAGAGGTTCCTTCCCATATACAACTTCAAGGTTATGGGATTCCCCAATATACCAATACCATGTATCCATGGGATGGACATGAGAAGTTAGTTCCACCACAGATTCCAACAGAGTTTAATCCTGTGGGTTCTTACGTAAAGTACTTCCATCTACCAGACAACTTTATTAATAAAAAAACGGTACTACGCTTTGAAGGTGTAGAAAGCGCAATGTATGTTTGGATGAATGGAAAGTTTGTTGGCTATAGTGAGGATACCTTCACTCCATCGGAATTTGATGTTACAGAGCAAGTTAAGCCCGGAGAGAATCGCCTGTGTGTAGCTGTCGTACGATTTTGCAGCGGTAGCTGGCTGGAAGATCAAGACTTTTGGAGATTCTCCGGTATATTTAGAGATGTGGCATTATATTCATTACCAGAAGTACATGTGACAGACATTGATGCGAGACCTTGCGTAAGCGAGGATTTAAGTGAAGGGGTATTAGAGGCGGANTTCCTCTTAGANTATGAGGAGTGTGATGGAGCAAAAATTCATATTTCCTTGTTAGATGCTGATGAAATCNCTATAGATTCATTTGAAGCATTAGTTGAAAAGAAGATTTGTTTTGTAAGAAGATTTCAGAATATAAATCTGTGGAGCGCAGAGAAACCCTATTTATACAAATTAGAATATAAAATTATTAGTCAATCAGGAGCCATTATAGAGCAGGGAAGAAGTAATATAGGCTTTAGACGATTTGAAATAAGAGACGGTATTATGTATCTAAATAATAAACGTATTGTTTTTCATGGGGTTAATAGACATGAGTTTTCCCATAAATCCGGTCGTGCAATTTCTAAAGAGGATATGCTCACAGACGTTCTATTGATGAAGAAGAATAATATCAACGCGGTTAGAACATCCCATTATCCTAATCAATCCTACTTTTATGAGCTATGTGACCAGTATGGAATATATATGATAGATGAAGCCAACTTAGAAACTCATGGAACTTGGATGATTATGGGGGAAGTGAATATTACAGAGAATACTGTTCCCAACGATAATGAGTGTTGGCTAGGTGCAGTATTGGACAGAGGTATGTCCATGGTAGAAAGAGATAAGAATCATCCTTCCATATTAATGTGGTCTGTTGGTAACGAATCTGCTGGAGGAAAGGTTCTTTATGAATTGGCCCAGTATTATCGAAATAGAGATAAGCTTAGGCTTGTTCATTATGAAGGGGTATTCCATGACCGAAGTTATGATAACACCAGTGATGTGGAAAGTAGGATGTACGCAAAGCCTCATGAAATAATTGAGTACTTAGAAAATGATGCAGAGAAACCCTTTATTTCCTGCGAATATTCTCATGCAATGGGCAACTCTATTGGAGGAATAAAAAAATACATTGATATAGAGGATAGCTACCCAATGTATCAAGGAGGTTTTATCTGGGATTTTATTGACCAGGCTCTTGAACATAGGGATCCAAATGGGCAGATATATCTGGCCACCGGAGGAGATTTTGGCGATCGTCCTAATGATGGTTATTTTTGCGGTGACGGATTGCTTTACGCCGATAGAAGGGTAAGCTCCAAAATGCAGGAAGTTAAATTCGTATACCAAAACCTGCAAATCCATTGTGATTCAAAAGGTGCCCTTATAAAAAACAAATTCTTGTTTACTAACACCAATGAATTTATGCTTAATTATAGGCTATTAAAAGATGGTAAGGAAATTAGGAGAGGAAGCATGTCTGTGGATATCCCACCTCTTAGTGAGCATTATGTTCCTCTACCAATTGAAACAGATGATAACGGTGAATACATTCTGGATGTGTCCTTTGTATTAAAGAAAAACTTACCTTGGGCTAATAAGGGCCATGAAATATCATTTGGACAGGGAGTTATAAGTAGGCCTACATTGAAAATTGAAGAAAGCCCCGTGCAAATAATCGATGGAGATGTTAATCTTGCTGTTAAAATGCAAAAAGTAAGGGCAATGTTTTGGAAGGTTGATAAAACCCTAAAATCCCTTAATGTAGATGGAAAAGAGCTTCTGAAAGCCCCAATCAAACCAGACTTTTGGAGAGCACCTATAGACAATGACGCTGGTAACCATTCTACTTTCGATTGGGCTATTTGGAAGGGGATTTCTCTTTATACCATGGGAAGTAGACTGACCCTAGAAGATAAGGATAAGTCCATAACTGCGGAGTATGCCTTTCCAATTATGAAGGGAAAAGGATGTACTATGCACTATCAATTCTTAGGCAGTGATATATGCAAAATTACTATGAGAATGGATGCCCTTAAGGAAATAGCAACCCTTCCTCAATTTGGTTTTACCTTCAGCCTTTTATCAGAATTTAATAGGGTGAGATATTATGGTAGAGGACCAATGGAAAGCTACGTGGATAGAAAAGCTGGTGGCCGTATAGGAATTTACAATCATAGGGTTGAGGAAATGATGGAACCTTATCTCAATCCTCAAGAAACAGGAAATAGAACTGATGTAAGATGGATAGAGATTATGAATGATGATGGAACTGGTATCAAAATATTCTCAGAGACACCTTTTGAAGCCTCAGTCTTGCCCTTTACGTCCCATGAAATCGAAAATGCAGGACACATCAATGAGCTTCCTCCGGTCACCAAAACCGTAGTTAATATATCTATGGCTAAGAGTGGCGTGGGAGGAGATGACTCCTGGGGTGCCCCAATCCATTCAGAATATTTAGTTAAATGTGATAATAAATTGGAATTTGATGTATATATACAAGGCTTGAAATATTAGGGTTAATACAAGTCTAAAACCTGGGATCATCATAACTTTAAAGAAAAAGACCTTGTATACTTTGAATTTTAGAATAAGCTGGTTTATCCGTATAATTATTATATTATATTGATGACCAGCTTATTGAATAATATTTGAAAGATAGGTTAATATTTTGTTTATAGCTAGGTTCGTATAGCATTGAGGCACTACTATGTGTAGTGCTTTTTTATATAATAGGAAAGGACGTCCGATTATAAAGAGGATTATAAGCATTTGCTTTTAGATCAGCATACCAATATACTATAAAGCATAATATCAATAGGAGCAGGATTATTAGCTCATGCTACTGAACAAGTATTGCATCAACTTTGCATGCTTATACAGAAAATCTTGTAATCTTAAAAGATAGGCCTTATAATGGAAGCAGACTGCTTAATGTATTAGGAAATTAAATAGTAGTACAGTGAATACATGACATATAGTATATTATTTAGATAGGAGTGAGATATATATAATGACAATAAGAGACGTTATGGATGCCTTAGGTGCTAGATTAATAACAGGTGAAGAATGGTTGGAAAGAGAGGTTCACGTTGCTTGTGGTTCCGATATGATGAGTGATGTTCTTGCCTTTTTAAAAGATCAGTCAGTATTATTAACAGGTTTATGTAATCCTCAGGTTATTAGGACTGCAGAAATGATGGATATAATTTGTATAGTGTTTGTAAGAGGTAAATATCCAGATGAAACCATTATTGAGATGGCGAAAGAAAGGGGTATTGTTCTTTTAGCATCAGGTCACAGAATGTTTTCAGCTTGTGGTAAGTTATATGAAAAGGGCTTAAGGGGAGGTGCTCCTTACCGATGAGTGATGTGGTAACTTTACGCTACGATGTTATTCCAGGGGATTTTATAAAAGCTGGAGAAGCATCTAGCGATGTTAAAAAAAAGTTAATGGATATAGGCATCAGCCCAGATGTTATCCGTAAGACTGCCATCGCCATGTATGAAGGAGAAATTAATATGGTAATCCACTCTTTAGGTGGATATGCAGAGATTAGTATATATCCTAATGAAATCACTATATTACTAGTTGATAATGGCCCGGGTATAGATAATGTAGAGCAGGCCATGTCAGCTGGGTTTACTACAGCTCCAGATGATATTAGGGAATTAGGATTTGGTGCCGGAATGGGGTTTCCTAATATGAAAAAATACACAGATGAAATGATAGTTGAAAGTCAGCCGGGAATAGGGACAAGGGTTATGATGAAGGTTAATATATAAACAAAGGAGAATACATACTTGAAACCACGAGATTTTCTAGGTATGAAAGAATTTAATGTTCTATGTGAAGGTAATAATTTAGACAGGGAAATTAGTGTACCGTATTGCTGTGATTTGTTAAGTGTAGCCATGGCTAATATGCCAGCTGGGGCTGCTTGGGTCACTGTTATGGCCAATGTCAATACTCTGGCAGTTGCAACACTTACTGATGCCGCCTGCATAATTCTTGCAGGAGGGGTAAGCTTAGATGAGCTGGGTCAGAAAAAGGTTACAGAACAAGGGATCACAGTATTTAAGACAGAGCTTCCCATATTCGAAGCAGCCTTATTGGTACACAAGCATCTTAATGGATAAAATATTCTATGATCTTCATATCCACTCCTGTCTGTCTCCTTGCGGAGATGAGGATATGACACCAGCTAATATCATAGCCATGTCGAAACTAAAAAATCTTGATCTAATAGCGGTAACAGACCATAATTCCTGTAGAAATTGTCCATCAGTCATGACTCATGGAATGAGAGAGGGAATCCTAGTAATCCCAGGAATGGAGCTTTGCACTCAGGAGGAGGTTCATGTCTTATGCTTGTTTGCTAGATTAAAAGATGCTATGGATTTTGATGCCTATGTATATGATAGGCTTATTAAGATAGAAAATGTTGAGAATATATTTGGAAGACAGCAGATATATGATGAAAATGATAGCTGTGTTGGAATGGAGCCCAATTTATTAATCAATGCCACGGAGATATCCTTTGATGAATTGGGTGATTTAATGGATGAATTTCATGGGATTTATATACCAGCTCATATAGATAAAAATTCTAACAGTTTATTATTAAACCTAGGTTTTATACCACCTACATCTAAGTTCTCATGGGTTGAAGTAAAAGATATCACCAGGTTAGAGAAGCTTAAAAGAGATAATCCATATCTTAAGCAGTGTGATATAATCAATAATTCAGACGCCCATTCATTGGGGCTAATCAATGAAGCGGTGAATCAGCTTACAGTAAAAGAGAAAAGCATAGAGGGAGTATGGGATGCTTTGCACAGGATATAATAGAAAGAATAGATTGTAAAACCCATTATTTGTGATATACTAAAATGAAATAAGGAATTACAAGCTGGCTTGTAAATTCCTGGTGTAGTGGGAAGATCATGAGGGGGGTTTTCTTCATGATCTTATTAGAATAAATTTGCAAAGGAGCAAGAAGATATGGATTTAATTGATATCAGAAAACTATATCGAAACAAGGAAGAATACATCGGTAAAAAAATTCAAGTTGGTGGTTGGGTAAGAAGTATAAGAGATTCCAAGAACTTTGGATTTATTGTACTTAATGATGGAACCTATTTTGAACCTATTCAGGTTGTTTATCATGATACACTAGATAATTTTGAGACAATTTCTAAGCTTAATGTAGGATCTGCATTAGTAGTTTATGGAGAATTGGTAGCGACACCAGATGCTAAGCAGCCCTTTGAAATTCAGGCAGAAAGAGTAGATGTTGAAGGAGCTTCCTCACCGGATTATCCTCTTCAGAAGAAGAGACACACACTTGAGTATCTAAGAACTATAACTCACCTAAGACCTAGAACTAATACCTTCCAAGCAGTGTTTAGAGTTCGTTCTTTGATTGCTTATGCGATTCATAAGTTTTTCCAAGAGAGAGATTTTGTATATGTTCATACCCCAATAATCACAGGAAGTGATGCTGAAGGTGCAGGGGAGATGTTTAGGGTTACTACCCTTGACATGAACAACCTTCCCTTAACAGAGGACGGTAAGGTTGATGATAGTGAGGATTTCTTTGGTAAAGAGACTAATCTAACAGTAAGTGGACAGTTAAATGGTGAAGCCTATGCTATGGCATTTAAGAACATTTACACATTTGGACCAACCTTTAGGGCTGAGAATTCCAATACAACCCGCCATGCAGCTGAGTTTTGGATGATTGAGCCAGAGATAGTATTCGCAGATCTTATGGACAATATGAACTTAGCAGAGAGTATGTTAAAGTATATTATCAACTATGTCCTTGAACATGCTCCAGAGGAGATTAACTTCTTCAATCAATTTATAGACAAGGGTCTTCTAGATCGTCTTAATAATGTTGCAAAATCTGACTTTGGTCGTATTACTTATACTGAAGCAGTTGAAATCCTTGAAAAGAATAACGATAAATTTGATTATAAGGTGTTCTGGGGCTGTGACCTTCAGACAGAGCATGAACGCTACTTAACAGAGCAGGTATATAAGAAGCCTGTATTTGTTACAGATTATCCTAAGGAGATTAAGGCTTTCTACATGAAGCTTAATGAGGATAATAAGACCGTTGCAGCTATGGATCTTCTAGTTCCTGGTATTGGTGAGATTATCGGAGGTAGCCAGAGGGAAGATGATTATGACAAGCTGGTAAAGAGAATTGACGAAATGGGTCTTAAGAAAGAGGACTATGATTACTATCTTGACCTTAGAAAATATGGTTCAGCAAGACATGCTGGATACGGACTTGGATTTGAGAGATGCGTTATGTATCTAACAGGTATGGGTAATATTCGTGACGTAGTTCCTTTCCCAAGAACAGTTAACCACTGCGAACTATAATACATGACAAGTGAACTGGCTTGCCAGATCATCTTATATTAATCTAATAACAAAGAGGGAAGCCAATTTGAATATGGCTTCCCTCTTTCCGAATCTTATATAAAGATAATTAATCTCGAGTTAAGAATTCTTGTAAATATAAATCTTAAGTGCCTTTATAGCTAGTATTAAAGCATATATACCTAAAGCAACTAGAACAATAATAGGTATATAAAAGAAAACAAATGGTAATAAAAAAGCGAAACCAAATCTCATAAATAATCCCTCCATATGTAGTTATATCATAAGATTAACATACTGATGTCGGGGGAGCAAGATAAATTGACAAATTTTACCTGTTATTTACTTATTACTTATTATGTGATCTAAATATATAAGGTTTTACCCTTTCCAGAGCAAATAATAGTATCATACCCATAATACCAGCAGTGAGGACCTCTCCAAGACCTACAGTTAGCATCATAAAAGGAATAGGCTGTGCTTCTCCATAGGCATATTTGATAACCCAAGGAATTATAATTGCATTGGATAGGATGGGAGGTATTGGAACTAGGAACTTGTTCCTCCTTAGATAATAGGATAATATAGCTCCTATTAACGTGGCCATAGGGCCAAAGATAATATCCAAAATATCTGCTCCTGTTAGGATTGCACTAAGAAAGCATCCTATAGTAACACCAGGAATGGCAGCAGGGGTGAAGTAAGGTAGGATGGTTAATGCTTCTGCAACCCTTGTTTGGATAGGTCCATAGCTTATTGGTGCGAATAAAATCACCAGTAAGGTATAGATAGCTGCAATCACAGCAGCTTCTGTGATAAATGTAACCTTTGAATTTCTCATATTTAATTCTCCTTTAGTTTTGTTTTACGTGTGGAAGGTCTCGAACACACGAAGTTGATTTTCGAAAGTCTTGATTAATTTGGAATCAGACTTGTTAAGTATAGCATGAATATGGAGCTTGTCAATCGATGACTCAAATTTAATTCTCAAATTCCAATCCTCAATTGAGTTATTATACCTGTTACCCTTATTACTCCGACAAGTAAATATTAGCTCTTTCCATAATGTTATCTGCTGTTTCCTCTGCTGATAAGCCTCCTTGAAAGAATTCTCCTACCTCTCCCTTAAGGATTGTCATAATAGATCCATTGTATATAATTCTGTTAGATATGGCAGAATAACGCTGAACCAACTGCTCCATTTGATTTTTATTAAGGGCTTCAAAGAATTGTACCTGATCACTTCCATCTTCATTTTTAACCGAGACAGAAAAGCCTTTTATTTCCACCAAAGCCAATTGGATTTCATTTGCTAAGTTAAGCTCGTTATTGATATACCTTTCATCCCCTTTATATTCGTCAACTATACCTATGCTATCCCCAATGGTTTTCAATATTTTTAATTGGGAAACCAACTCATTCTTATCAATTTTCCCATCTTCATTTATTATCTTTGTCGTTAAATAGGGGGCAAAGGTTTCCATAAAATCCTCCAAGGTCATTTTCCCAAATATTGTTTTGTCCTTATGGTTTGACATATAGTCTGCCAAATTCTCCAGATCAGATATGTTTTTTGCATCTGAAGTTCTTCCGCACAAAATCCGTGGAATAAAGCGGGCTGGCAGATAATAGATCTTATCCCCTGCTCTATAATTATCTATAATATTAGTATATAATTCTTTCCTATTAATCATGGGCTGAATAATATCACTCATATCTGTCAGAACGCCCTTTTCTATTAATGAATCCACAGGTAGATCATCTAATACAATGATATCAGGACCCTTGCCTGATAGAAGCTCTGTGTTAAGTGCACGTATATAGTCATCTTTAATTGTTTGGTCAGCTTTTAGATACTCTTCATCAGACATGACTATATTAAAATTGATTTTTATATCAGGATGTGTTTGACGAAATAAGGCGGCCCCCTGTCTTAGGGTTGGGGTGTCTTTTATGACATAAATATTCAGTTCATCTGAAGGTACTGCATTGACCATTTCATCATAGGAGTATTTCATAAGAGAATAGCCATTTTGATGACCATACAGAATATAATAATTTGAATCTGATGCTGCAACAAAGCCAATGGTGTGTAGAGTCTTCATAGTTAATGATGTTAAATCTCCATCAACAATNGTCTGCCACATAGAAGTGCCTTCCTCCAACACATGGATACCTCTCTCGTCACAAAGAGTCATTTCTTTCTTATCCTTCATATCAAAATAAGTATTCATATATCCGTAGAAATCAGATTGGTAGGGATAAGTAATCTTACTATAATCCTTTGTATCATAGACATCAATTCCTATCAGCTTCTCACTATTATCTGTCTTTCCAAGAATAATAGTCTTAGCTGAGGCACTTAGTATGTTTTGCGCATATCCTTCACCAATAATACTTTTTTGTATGGAATACCTATCCTTATCGTAAAAGATTAGGTCTCCTGAAAGAAAAAGAGCCACTATACTACCATCTTCCATGGCTATAACTCTTCTAGGAACATTGTAGAACATTCCATCTTCAGATACCTTCTCCCAGCCTTCAGGAGCAATAACCTCATATGTAAGGTCGTCTTTACTACGAAGAAGCCTTCCTTTATAGTTTCCTTCCTCTATAGTTAGATAATATAAATATTGATTTCCTAGTTCATCTTCAAAAACTGCGGGTTCATAAAACTCTTCTTTTGGTAAAGCATCGGATTTAAGCCACCCTGGAGAATCCTTCTCCCAGCTTCCGTCTTCCTTCATCCGGTATCCGGTAATGATTATAGAATTGTTATAGGAAAATGCATATAAGAATGGCATACCATCCTTTTTTGCCAATTGTAAGGTTGTTGATTTGCCAAATGCTTCAGGTAATACTAATTCCCCTTCAACATACCGTCCTTTTATGTTAAATTCTGAATCCCCTTTAGTGTACGAGTCTCCAGGCTCCAAAGTATCTATAACTGAAGCATTATTTTCTTTTGTACTACAAGCGGTAAGATGTAGTATAACTACAAGTAAAACTATAAATACTTTTTTCATTTCTACCTCATTTCTGGTGTTTTAGCACCTTATAATAATAATAGTAACACCCTTCCTGTCTAAGTACAATTTTAAATTAAGGGCTTTTAGGGGTGTGATATATTACGGGCGGTATATTAAGGAACATTATCAATCTGTTAGTATACGATTTAAAAAAGCTATGATTTCGGAGGAGGAACTAAGTACAGTATTAAAATACGAGGAAATAAAGCACTGGGGAAACACTCCCTCTATTAGTGCATGGAATTGCCTAGAAGAACAAACCATCACTAATAAAGAGCTATCCCTCTCATATAAAGTCTACCTCATTGAAGTATATGGAGATGTTAAGTGGGTATATCCTATGGAACTTACAGCAGGAAATTTAATCAATCCAAATGATTACAAAGGCTGCATAATTGATAGAGAAACAGCATATCAGCTATTCGGAACAGTCGATCCTATAGGTAACTGTATTAGTTATGGGAATGAATATTTTTATGTACGGGGAATTATAAGGTCACCAAAGCCCATTTTCTTTAGACAAATACATGATAAAAAGCATACCTATTCCAACCTAGAGCTGGTATATGGTGGGGATGTAGATGGGTATGAGCTGGCTAAGGGATTTATTATGCAAAATAATTTGACAGACTCCTATATTATTAT
>JGI24710J26742_10000399_pt1 | contig 39919 bp, 36 predicted proteins | sample BioPla2DNA2_FD_26742 | JGI IMG/M metagenome (IMG submission 26742)
TTTATCAAACATTCTGCAGCGATTGCTCCACCGCCGCCAAAAATGTCGTAGATAGGCTTGTCTGTTCCAAAATTTTGTTTGATAATCTCTACAATCTTTTTGCTTATTTTCTTCTTCGAGCCTTGATACGGAAGTCCAATCGGTCTCCCTTTGCGAATCTTTTTCTCGTCTAGCTCAAGCATCATTCTTCTCCTTTTTTAACAGAAAGAGTCACTTCAAGTTTATCTCCCTCTTTATAACCAATTTCATTAAGAGTTTTTTTAGGGACGTAGATTTGACCTAGAATTTTGTCTTCATCGTCTTTAATATCCTCTGCAAAGCGTAGAGTACGCTTTGTAACTTTGTCTTTGGTCAGAAGTACACTAATCATAAATATATAAATACCTTTCTTTTTTTTAATATTTTTATCATTTTTTTTGAGCGAAATTTTATGTAGAAAATATCTATTCAGAGGAATGGTTTTTAATCGCCTAAGCACAAGAACATTTGCTGACTTTTACTGCAAATTTAGCTGACGAATAGAGTTTTAATTTCCTTCCTAAATATATTTCCATACGTAGCCGTAAGCTGTTTTTTGTTTACCTCGTGCTGTTTTACTGATACTTCCTTGGTTAAACCCAAGCAGCCTTTCAACTTCACGTGCAGATTGCCAAACTTTAATTAGCTCACCATTAGGGGTGTATTGACCGACTGGCTTGCCTTGAGTTTTAGCCATTCTTGCAGTGCGTGTGCCGTGGTTATTATTTTCTTTGTAAGTGCACCACACAAGATTACTTGCTGTGTTATTTGTTTTATTCTCATCTATGTGATTTACACAAGGCTTATTCTCAGGATTTTTCTGAAAGGCTTCGCAGACAAGGCGATGAATTTTAGAGTCCTTCTTATTACCTCTACCATTGGAAAGGTTAACTCTCAAATATCCGTGCCCGTCTTTACGTGGCTTCAAAATTCGTTCTTTTCGGTGTTGCTCTGAGCCGTTCTTTCTAATAATAGTTCTCTCTAAACTTTTCACACGCCCCATATTACTAACTTGATATAAGCCCTCGTAACCTTTTATATCTCGCCATTCTTCTTTCTTTTTATTCTCTTTTTGCCCAAAACTTTTTGACAATCTTTTTCTTCCTTCTATTCTTGTGAGTCTTATTGATTTTAGTTTCTTTTTATTATAGCATATATATATTATATTATCAATAGATATCATAAAATTTTATAAAAAATCGAAAATCTAAGGGGAATTTGCATTTTATATTTTTTCTCTCGTTATTTTGGGATACGATATACCGAAAATAATTGTAGGTCTTTCCCCTTATTTTCCCTATGTCTATAACGAACTGACTATTATATTTCACTATCATAATTATTTTAGATAAAAAAACTATATATTATAATATATAGTTTTTAGTTATGATATATTAGTATTGAGCGATATAAACTTGATTAAGGCCACCAGAACAGAACTGAACACATACGGTTGCAGGGAAATTTTGAGGTGATTGGAGAATATCATCTAAGGTATCGTTTGCAACAACTTCTCCGTTTGCTACAGAACGGAAATGACTGAAGGTTAATGTTTTAGAGACCCCATTAACATCTTTAAGAGTTAGAGTTGTATTTCCAGAAGCAAACTGATTAGCGACTGGTGTCATAGCCCCCTGATTGTGTCCGAGGAGGTAAATAGCACGTCCAGAATTAAAAGCAAATGTTCCTAGATAAGAAACTACTGCGCCGTAAGGATTTGAATCAATAATAGCTTGAGCAGATTCTAAGGTAGTAGCAGTTGCTGTTACAGCTACTACTCCATTTGTTGTTGCAATAGAAGAATTTTGTTGTACTGCTGGCTGAGCTTGTTGTTGCTCTTGTTGAGTTTGGGCTGGAGCGGAAGCTGATTGAGTTTCAGTTTGCTGTTGTTGAGGTTGTACAGTTTCTTGAACTTTTTGTGTAGCTTGTCGCAAGGCTTCTTGTTGTTTTTTTACTTCTTCTGCTTTGCGTTGAGCTTCTTCAGCTTTTGCTTTTTCTTCTTTTTCTTTTTGCTCTTTTGCGTATTGCTCTAGTTGTTGACGGTGAGTATCTTCTTTAATAAACTTAATATGTTTATCTTCTGAACTTGCTACTTTACTATAATTAATGTTAGGGTTTGCAATTGTTTCTGCTGAGGTTTTATGTAAGAATGAATATCCAAATCCTACTGAAGCGAGAACGGCTGTGGTTGATAGTGCAATTTTGATTTTTGTTGATTTTTTCATTAGAAACTCTCTTTCGTTGTTTATGTATATATTATAATATATATATTACATCTTGTCAATACCTTTTCATAACTTTTTTAAAAATTTACCATTTTTTACCAAACTTTTTGCATTTTGGAATTTCCCTCTCGTTGATTTTGCACACGTTATATCGAAGGAATTTGCAGGTTTTTTGACCCATTTTCGCCCATTTTTAACGTCTATGATGTACTGTACTTGGACGACTAAATTTCGCTCTCAGAATTGATTTTTACGGAAGCCAAAATAATGATTTTTGAGAACATAAAGCCGAAGATTTTAGCTGAAATTGGATAAGGTTTTTATTGCTATAATATTACTAAAAATTATATAAATAATACATTTCATTTTACTAATTGATGAAAGCAAAAAAGACTTATATTAATAAGTCTTTTTATTTCTATATCTATAATTGGTAGAAATATTTATTTCATCGACAAAGAATTATCCTCTTCCCTTTTTTAGGTGAACTACTCCTACCTACGCTAACGCTTAGAGGTAGGAGCTTCTTGGGTAAAGCGCTGACTTATTGATTAGCTGACTAATCAACAGCGGTTAACACTAATTTACCAAGCTATCCCCGTAGTCCCTACGGTTCTTTATATTATATTAGAAAATCAGACCTATCAGATTGACTAAGTTTTCAGAGATATCGTGGTTCTTGAAAATCTCTCTACTCAAGTTTATTTGTTTCTGATAGGTATTGACTTTTCATCTTTCTAACTAATTATAGTAGTCTTATTATTTTTTCATATTCATTTGTCTAGACAATAAAGCTATTTTAATTAGCGGAATCTCAAATAGTGTCTGAGCTGATACTAATTTATTTTTTATTGAAGAGATTCCTTCTCCTAATAAATCTATAGATTTTAATATAAATCCAGCTGTACAATTTTTAGCTATAAGAAGAGAATTAGGAGTAGCAACACTCTTATCCCCAGCAATAACTTCTAGTGCAATAGTAAAATCTTTATATAAATTATCTATAGTTTTAATAAAGTCTATTCCTTTACTATTCATTTCACGAACTTCTTTAACAACTTTAACTACATCTCCTACGACAATAGCTTTAATAAGTTCGTTAGCAGAAGTTGAAGGAAGTTCTCCAGAATTAAGAACCGTTTCTAGATTTTGGATAGCATTACGAACTGAACCTTGAGCAGATTGAGCACAAGAGATTAAAGCTTCTTTAGAGATATTAGAAATATTTTCTTTCTTACAAATATTATAAAGATGAGTCGCTAAAGTTTTCCAGTGAATAGGAGCAATAGTAAAGTTTTGAGTACGAGAAAGAATAGCTGGTGGAATTTTATCTGGTTCTGTAGAACAGAAACAGAATAGAGTATTCATATTTTCATCTTCTAAGGGAATAAGTAAGGCGTCAAAGGCAGCTTTTGATAAATTATGACATTCATCAATAATAAACACTGGTTTTTTAATAGGGTAAGAAAGTCTGGCGTCTTTAGCAATTTCACGCACGTCATCAACACCACCAGTATTGGCAGCAGAGAAATATTTAACACCAATTCTATTATTATTATCTATAGCTTTACAAGTTTCGCATTCGTTACAAGGAGTTGTTTTATTAATAGGGTGTTCACAATTAAGAGCTTTAGCAATTAATTTACTAAGAGTAGTTTTCCCACAACCGGGATTCCCAAGAAAACACATTCCAGTCGGAACTCTATCATTTTCGATAAGTGTTTTAATTTGTTCAACAACGTTTTCTTGACCTACGACTTCATCAAAATTAGTAGGTCTATATTTCTTATACAATTCTTGATATGGCATATAAATAAACTCCTATATATCAATTTCAGCGATATTCATAAATTTGGCTTCGTCAATTTTAGGTCGGTCAGCAGAACCCAAACCACCTAGCCAAGAACTCCAATGATTCCATTTACCTTTTTTGTAAGGGAAGAAGTAGCCGTTTTCAACTGCTTGGGTCATTTCAGAATCTACTTGTAGTAAATCAGCGATAACTTGTTCACGAACTTTAGTGTCATTTTGGTTAACATTAACAATCGTATTAGCTAAAGGGAAAATTAAACAAGCACCTTCAACATTAGCTCCTTCATTTTCAAGCAACATTGAATACATTGTTTGTTGTCTCCAATAACCAAAAGAATTGTTAGTAGAAATACGTTTATTAGGATTATAATCATCTACGTGACGACCAGTTTTCCAGTCTTGTACAATTAAGCCTTTTTCTCCTTCTACAACTTTATCAATAAAGCCAAAGCAACGTCTTTTAGTAGGAGCTAGTTTTCCAGATACCATAAGCTCTAAGCCTTTTGTAGGTTTGCCTTGGATAGGAAGAATTGCTACATTTTCTTCTTGTCCCATTTTTAAGAAATCTCTTGTATATAATTTAAGTATTTCTTTAATCCATTCTTGGCTTTCTGGGTCTTTTGCTAAAGTTATATAATCTGGATTTTTAAGATTTTCTATTGCTAATTTTTTAAGATTATATACTGTTCTTTCTGCTTTCTCTAGATGAAAGAAAGATTCCATAACAGAGTGAAACCATTTTCCTCGAGTAAAATGGACTTCTTCTTTTTCTATTAATTGAGGTTTAATATATTTATCTAAGACAAAATCTGCTGGACTTTGTAGCCAACTATCAACAGTTGAAGGAGATAAAGTTAATCTATTAAAAGATTGAATATCTTTTTTGTCTAATAAATAAACACCTTCTTTTGTCACTTTTACTTTTTTATTATTAGTAGTGTTATTGTCAAATAAGTTCATTAACAATCCTTTCTGTAGTTGATTTTACAGTTATTCTATTTTATATTTTAACATAGTATAGAGAAAAAATAAAGTTACTTTTTCTTTTTATTTAATTTTTGCATAAAATTTGCATTTTAGAAATTTCCTCTCGTTGATTTTGTATACGTTATATCGAAGAAATTTGCAGGTTTTTTACCCTGTTTTTGCCCATTTTTAACGTCTATGATGTACTGTACTTGGACGATTAAAATTTGCTCTCAGAATTGATTTTACGGAATTTAAAATGAAGAGTTTTACTAAGGATTTTAGTTATAAAAAAGACCTAAATTTATAGGTCATTTTTATAGAATACTTATTCTATCTGCAAACAAAGATTCTCATTCCCTTTTTAGTGAAAAAGGTTGTTATTTGTTCCAGTTCTTTAGGTGTTTTTATTGAAACGTCTGGGGCTTCTTCACATTCTTGAAGGGATTTTGAATAGTGTAGAATCTCATAAATGCAAACAGCAATTGGAGGAAAAGGTAAAAGGCAACACACAAATAACCAACCAGAAGCATACGAGTTTGGACCAAATTCTAATACTAGTCCAAGGTTTATTAAAGATAATCCCCAAATACCAAAAAGCCATATTATTCCCTCACTAGAAGTTCCGTATTTCATTAAGACGAGAACTATTAAAATCAATAACAAAATATGAAAATATGAAGATTTTTTAAGGGCTTTTGTCCAATAATTTAGAATACCCTTACTATAATTTTTCAAACTGATATTTTCAGCCTTTTTATAAAAATACCTTTTAAATTCTTTTGGATATAGATATATATGATTTCTTATAGAAGCTATAAAAAAATCCTTGTCTATTTTTAAGGTATCTAATTTAACATCTTTCGTTGTAAAACTCAATTCTACAGGAAAATCGTCAATTTTATATCTTTTGTTATCGTTTTTAATCTTATTAACAATTTCATTTATTTCATCTTGACATTCTACAGACTCGTTTATTTTGCCATTTCTCTGTTTGGCTTTAATTCTTTTTTCTTCCTCATTCGTACAAGGAGTAGGATTTGTTAAAATTAATGCTCTTTTTAGTGCTTCAGAATCTAACATAATTATTCTCACTTCTCTAATAATATATTCATAAATTAATGTTATTCTTTTATCTATATTTTATCATAGAAGAAAGGAAAAATAAACTAGTTTTCCCTTTCTTGTTTAATTTTTGCATAAAATTTGCATTTTAGAAAAATGCTCTCGTTGATTTTGTATACGTTATATCGAAGGAATTTGCAGGTTTTTTGCCCTGTTTTTGCCCATTTTTAACGTCTATGATGTACTGTACTTAGGCGACTAAAATTTGCTCTCAGAATTGATTTTAGTAGGTACGAAAACAACCATTTTTACCGACTCTAAAACTAAGATTTTAGACAACTTTAAAACGAATATTTTTGCAATAATAGAAATAAATATTTATAGAAAATATATAAAATCTAAGTATAAAAAGACCTATTATTTAGGCTTTCTTGTTATTGAAAATATTTATATAATAACAGTATATTTTTGAGCACCTATTAGCTCGTCAAAATAGAAAGGCGATTCTTTTAGGTGAAGAATCCTATATTCCTTTTCCTTTTGTATTTTTTTCTTACAATTTCGCAAAGTAATACAATTTATAACAAAGAGGGCAATCATTGTAATTGGATAAAACAAGCTGTTTAGAATATGTTTCAATAATAAAAATTTACCTTTCTTATCTTTACTCTGATATTGAAAAGTTTGAGATTCAACTAACAGCAAAAAAACAAAAACAACGAGAGCAAATACTCCCAACATTACGGAAAATATTGCTCGTCCTAATACGTCCCTATTAAGAAACTAAAGCTGTAGAACAATACAGCAATAGATAGCAAAGAGAGAAAATATATAACGAAAAATCCGAGCATTTCCTTAAGGTTGCTAAAAAAGTTTCTTAATGCAGAATCCCAATCACTTTTACTTTCGTCATTTGTCAAAACCGTAATCGCATTTTTTAAATATATAAGAAATAGGTTTTCTATAACCTTAGGATAAATATAGAAAGAACCATTATCTATTTGAAGTAGTCTGAAATCTTTATCGATTTTTAATCTTTTAATGTCTTCTACTGGTATAGAAAAGTCTATTTTCATTGGGAAATCAGAATCTGTATATTCTCTACTAATTCCCTCTATTTTTATTTACTTTTATTTATAGAAATTCTTTTTCTATTATTATAAAATAATTTAAGTATGAAAACAAGTACCTTTAAAAGGCTCTGAGAGACTCTGTAAGGACGTTTAGTCTTTGGGAATAGAATTCTATTCAAAAGGCTCTAAAAGTCCATAGAGAGCCGATTAGAGGGTTTAAAATTGATTCTAGAGGAAGACTCCTAATGCCAAAAGAAAATAGACCTAAAATATAGGTCTATTTTTTATTTTTATTTTTAATATAAGAAGCTAAAGCTAAAAGTCCAGTTAAAGCAGAGATTAAAATAAATTTAGAACCCGTTTGAGGTAAAAGTTGTTTCTCATTAGCAACATCTACTTGAGTATTTTCTTCTGAATCATTATTAAGATTAATTTCTTCTTGTCCATTCGGCAATTTATAACCAGAAAGGACTTTAGATTCTCTTAATAGATAATCTCCAAGAGGGACGTTCATAAAGCTTATAATACCGTTCAAGGAATAAGCTCTATTATAGACTAATCCAGTTTTCTTATCTATCAATACAAATTCAGTATTATCAAGAGGAGTATTACTATCTTTATCACTAACTTTAATTTGAATGTTTTTAGTTTTAAGATTATTAAATAGATTTAAATGAATTTCTGTATTTTCTTCTGATAAACTTACATTAATAGGATTTTCATAAAGAATATAATTATCTAATGTTTCAATTTCTTTAATAACATAATCTCCAAAATCTAAATTATCAAAGAGAATTAAACCATTATCATTTGTAGTAGCTTCTTTAATTAGTTTATCATTAGAATACAAACCAAATTTAACACCACTAAGAACTTCTTTATTAGAAGACATCTTAGCTAAAATAATTCTACCTTTATTACTTACATTATTGTAAATATAATAATTAATAAAACCATTATTATAATCATAAGTAAGTTCATCTTTATTAATTTTTGTCAAATCAATATTTGTAGTTCCTTGATTAAGAAGATAATGAGAAGACACTTCTTCTTGTTTAATAGAAACAGTATTAGGAGAATAAGTAAATTTAGCTTCACCATTTGAATCTGTAGTTACTTCTTGAGTAGTACCATTAGAACTAATAGTAAATTTAGAATCAGCAATAGGTTTAACTACTTTATAATTTCCAATATAGTTTTTAACAACTTTATATCCATTAGAAGTATTAACAAGGCTTTCAGCTTGTTCTTTTGTTAAATTATCAGCGATTAATTCAACATTATTAATAACTGGTGTAATATCAGTAAGTGTATAAGTTACATTATTATCTGAAGTACGAGAACCGTTGCAATAAACATCTCCATATTCATCTACAGAAAATTCTCTATAGCCCTCACTATCCCAGTCGTGTTCATCTCCACGAAGAACAGAACCAAGAGGAGCACTTATTTCTTTAATAATATAATCACCTTTAGGAAGATTATACCAAGAAATTTGACCATTTTCATCAGTTTCTTTAGTACTAATCAATTCTCCAGAGAGTTTATTAAATACTCCAAATTTAGCTCCTATAACTGGTGGATAGTCCCAATCTATAGTTTCATTAGAAGCTGATACAGTTACTTTATCCGATGTAGAATAAAATACAGGAAATATTAATTCATCTAGAGGTGCTCCAGAAGGAGAAGTAATAGTACTGTCTTCATTTACAATAAAAGTATAATCATAAAATGAATAAGGTTCTTCTAAAGTAGAACATTTAAGAGTATATGTATCTGGTTTTAATGTAAGAGAACCGTCTGAAATATTTTCATCTAAAGTCTTAATAAGATTATTATTAGAATCATATAATTCAAAAGATTGTCCCCAAGTATTAAATCCTCTATTAGACGGTTTTAAACTGTAAAGGTTTTCTTTATCTCTAATGTTATACAAACAGAGATTAAAAGGAATATTAACTTTATCAGTATCTAAAACTATATCACCTAAGTCTACGATTTGATTTTTCTTGTTAGTAGTATCTACAGAAAAATCATTAACGAATCCAAAATTCTTATAGCCCCAACTTTGAGAAATTGAATATTTATTAAAATCAGTTTCAGTAAGGACAACCCCATTTTCGTCAGTTCTTACAGAGAATAATAATGTATTATTATCACTATCAAAAGTGAATGACATATTAGGGATTGGGTTACCGTCTTTAGTAATAAATCTGAATTTAACTTTAGGGTTATTATAACCTTTAAAATTAATAGAATTTGAAGTAACCTTATTTTCCAATTCTGAGAGTATTGGAGAATTTACAGGCATAACCCCTTCTAATAGATTAGCTTTAATAGAATAAGATTCATTAACATCTACATCTTCATCAAATTCCCAAGTAATAGGAACATCAAGTTCTTTTACGTTTGGATTAATAAAGAAGAAGTATTCTTTTTTATCTGGGTCAGAAGGAAGATTTTCAATGTTCATCATTGGTGGTCTTCCAGACATTGGAGATTGAATATTGGAATTAGTTTTAATGATAGGGTCTTTAAGACCTTTATCAAAAGATAAAATTACAGCTCTTTGAGTTGTCGTATTTTCTTCTTGTTCTTTATTAATTTTAATATGAAGAACAGAATTCATAGAATCTCCGATTTTGTATTCATTTTTATCTTGAGAAAGAGACACTGTATAAGGTTCTTGAGGTTCTTCTGTAGGTTCTTCAGAACCACTTGCTTTTTTATAAACAAAAGTAACTTTTTGTAAACCTTTTACATAATCATTATTATCATTAACATTAGCTGTAACAGTAGTACTTTTAGAATCTGTAGTATAGCCAGAAATTTCTTTAGGAGAGATTGATTTATCTTCTAGAATTTTTCCAGTAAACAAATCATCATCAGTAATTTTCTTACCATTTTCATCTACATAAGAGACTAAATAACCGGGGTCTACGACATAGTCTTTTCCGTCAGCTATATTATTAATATTTTTCTTAGAATGTGTATATACAACAACATTTTCTCCAGATTCACGTTTTGTAAGATTTTCTGGTAGACTAGCTGTTATATCTGTTACTCTAATAGTTTTTAAATCATTCATTTCTCCAAATTGATTATCTCCACCTTTTAACGCTACAGTACCGTAGTAAGTATCAACAGTTTCAGCTGGAGCAGTAGAGAAATCTGGGAAGGTAACAGAATCAGAATAACTATCAAAGTTTAATTCTTTAGCTTTAGTATTAAAGAATGCTTTGTCTCCAATTCTTATTTGACCTTTACCTAATGAATTACTTTTATTTTCAAATGTAATAGTTGCTTTAGTGTTACGGAAAGCAGAACTTCCAACAATATAATTAATATTTTTGTCACTATTATTAAGAATAACTTCTTGAATAGGTCTATTACCAATTTCAGTAATATCTCCATACATATTAGAATACATACTATCAGAACCTAAAAATGGAGAATCGTTATCAGCATAGCCGAATAAGTTTCCTATATTAAAGGCGTTGTCTTCAATTTCATAAAAGTTTCCCATATTTAAATAGACTTTATTAACAGCTCCCCATTGGCTATATCTCGCTGCCGTACAAGTGCTATTATCTGTATAATATTGATTTGGAATAGTTGAACTCTTATAAGAAATATAATGAATATTAACTCCTTTAGATTTATCATAAGGATAGAAAGAAGCAATATTTGATTTAATACCACCCAAAATATAAATATTATTAGATTTTACAAAATTATTTCTATTATTGAATGCACAGCCTTCTTCCAAATCAGAATTTAAATATTGGGTATCAAAGCTTAATGAATCTGTTATTGGGTTATGGTTTCTTTGGTTTATAATTCTATCTCTAATACTAGTCAAAGCATTTAAAGCTTTATCAGATTCTCCGTTAGCGTTTTCGTATAATTTACTATCTGAAATTACACCAAAATCTGAGCCGAAATAGAAATCTTTAGGGTTATTAGGACCAATAGCAAAAGCTGTCCCTTGTTTATAATATTTATTAAAAATAAATCTTATAGTTTTATCTTTATCTAAACCAGATTCGTTTTGAAGAGGAGCATTAAGATTCATATTATTAGATAAAATATTATAAGAGAAATTGAATGTATCAATTTTTGTATTATTAAACCAAATTCCACCTTCTAAAACAGCTTTTGGTGGTAATGTAAAATCTCCTTCAAGACTAGAATTACTAAAAGCTGATGAACCGATAGAAGTAGTATCCCAATTCATAAATAAAGTATCATAAAAGTTTTTATCTTTATCTAAAGAATCGGAGATAAAGTGATTCATTGAATTATTTTGAGCAAAATTAGTATCGTCCCAACGAGTTGAGATATGTTTAATACCTTGTGTTCCTAAAAATGAATTAGCAGCATATTTAGTTACATAAAAAGAATTATAAATATGTTCTACATTAGCATATTGAAAAACGCCAGTATTAAATTCTGTTGCATTTTTAGACCAAGTAACAGTTTTAAGTGTAGCACCTCTAAAGGCTTCTTCTCCTACTCGTGTTACATTATCAGTCATTACAACATTAGCCAATTCTGCATTTTTAAAAGCGTAAGGATAGATAATAGTAATATTATCAGGGAGAACTAAATCTTTTTTAATGGTAACATCACTAAAAGCATTATTATATAAATATTTAAAGTCTGAACTTTCTGGGATTGTAATAGATTTAAAAGTTTTATCTGAGAATAGGTTATCGGGGGTTGAATTATAACGACCAACACCAACAACTTTATTACCTTCAGAATCTTCTGTTGGTAATACTACATCTTTATAGTCTTCAAATTTTGCTAAACCTTCATCAGAGAAACCATTAACAATAACTCCTTGAGAAACAGTTTCAAAAGTAAAATCAGAAGCTAACCATTCTGTCTTTGTTTTATCCAAAGTTACTTGTCTATTAATAGAAGTTTCCCCATAGTCATTTTTAACTGTATAATTAACATCTAAATTAATAATATTATCATCAACATTATCAATAAAATCTAAATTAGAATAGTCTTTATCTTTATATGTGATTTTATTAATTTTTATAGATTTAGTTAAGTCAGTATTACTAGAATCTGTAGCTTTAATACCGTCAAGAAGTTTTTCTTCAGTAAGAGTACCATAAGACTTTAATTTATTAAGAGTTTTATTTTTAGTAATAAAATCTCTATTATCATCTTCTTGTTGGAAGAAAGGTTTATAATTATCTTTAGTATAAGGTACAGTCAATACAAAATTATCACCAGTAGGGGTGAAAGTAATATTTTTATTATGTGAATAGCCTTCTAAATCAAAAGCTTTAATAGTATATTCTTTATTAGCTTCAAAAATAGGCTCATCAGAATCATCACCAATAATTCTATCTGCTTGAATAGTATTATTATTATCGTCTACAAATTTATAGATAATATTAATAGGATTAACAACGTGACCACTCTTATCAGAAATAACTTCAGATGAAATATTTTGATTAGAAGTATAGACACGAACTAATTTATCATTATCAGCAAATACTTCTTTACCAAAAGAAGTAATAGAATTAGGAATATTAACTTTTGATAAACGATTAGCCTTAAATACATTATTATCAATAGATTCTACAGAATCTTTAATTTCGATATTAGTAAGATTATTATCAGCTAAAGCACTATCTTTAAAGAATCTTAGAGTACTACCATAAGTAAAAATATTAATTTTATTATCGTAGAACGCATAAGGACTAAGTTGAGAAATATTAGTTTTAGAAATATCAACATTAGTCAAGTTATTATTGGCGAAAGCGTAATCACCTAAAGAATCTATAGAACTGTTAAAATCAACAGAATCTAGAGTATTCTTTTGGAAAGCGTGAGACCCAATAGATTTAACATTAGAAAGATTTAAATCATTTAATTCGTTACCATAGAAAGCACTATCACCAACAGAAGTAACAGAGCTAGGAATAGTAACTTCATCAAGTCCAACATCTTTAAAAGCTTCTTTACCAATAGAAGTAATTTCTTGGTTATTAATACTTTGAGGAATATCTATTTTTTTACCTTTAAAGAGGTTCTTATCTTTAACCCCTACAATAGTATTATTTTCAACAATGAAGTTACTAATATCAGTATCAGATAATTGGTCGTAAGCATAAGCGATTCCACCAATATTAACCGAAGAATTTAGCATTGCAAGAGTAGCCAATCCTTGAAAACCTTTTTGTAAAGATTTTTTGTTAAAATGTTTCAATTAATTAGCTCCATTTCTATCTGATTTTTTGTTAGAGAAAACAAGAGAAAGAATTAATATTCCACCACAAAGACTAAGAATAGTTTTATCGTTAGCGTTTATTAATTTTTTATGTTTATTCTCATTAACCTTATTAGAAATAGGTTTTAGTGGAATCTCTTTTTGAGGAATTTCTTTTCCGTCAATTACAATATTATCTTTATCTGTAACGAAAATTACTGGAGACATTTTACCAGTAACATCTTCTACAAAATAAAGTTTATTCTTAGTAATAGAGAAATTATTACTAGATACTTGAATAGGTGTAAATTTCTTTCTAATATTATCACTATCAGCTAGTATTGTTTCAAAGGGTTTATTGATAGAATAAGATTCTGTAATATCATAGACCTTAAATGATTTAGAAGATACATCGTTGATAGTTACCTTAGAAAGAGTATCTGCAAAAACTGTTGGGGAATTAATTTTAATTAATCCAATGAATAAAACTAATAAGATAAAAAATCGTTCTTTCATTATTTCTTCTTTCTAGTGAACCATACAATAAGACTAATAGCCAAAACTATAACAATTATATAAAGATAATTATTAGCTATAAAATCATAATGAGGAATAAAATCTGGTTTAGTATCTAACGGAACACGTTCACCCATAACTAATAATCTATGAGTATTTATAAACAAAGGAGTACAAGTAAGTAAAGTCATTAATTCTTTACCTTCTTGTCTTTTAAGTTTACTAGTATCCGTAGGAAGTACTTTATTAATTTCTCTTACTTTATATTCATAAATTTTATTATTTTTATCTTTAACATACCATACGTCATTTTTCTTTAATTTATAAAGAGATGTAAATAGTTGATTAATAGATAAACCAGAATGAGAAGTTAGTACGGAATGAGTTCCTTTACCAGCTCCTATTTTATCCGAAGTTTCTAAGTGACCTACTCCAGTAGAAATAACTTCGTCAGAAGTCCCTTCAAATACTGGTAAGGTTACTTTTATTTTAGGAATATAAATAATAGCCATAGGCTTTCTAAGAGAAGTATAATCTATTACTCCGTCATTATTAGATTTTTTATAGATAAAGTTTTTTTGAAAACTATTAATATCCTTTTGTTGGTTTTTAAATAATTTGTAATCGAGAGCAATAGGCGATATTAATAAGATTATACTACCTATTACTAAGATTAAATATCTAAAAATTTTTTTAAACATAAAAAATCCTTTGTAGAAACTATTTTACCATATAAGAATAAAAAAATTAAGAGTGATTTATTAAATTTCACTCTTTATTTTGTTTAATTAAGCTTCTTTTTTCTTTTTAGAAGAAATAACAGCATAAGCACCTACTACAAGTAGACCAGCACCAGCAAGAACTACTAGTTTTTCACTACCAGTAAGTGGCATATTAGGTTTACGAGTATTTTCGATAGCTAGAGAATCACCGTTATAAGAAGTTTTAGTGATTTCAAAATCAAAGTCATTATCTAGTTTTTGATAACCAGTAGGAGCTTTAATTTCAGTAAGGGCATATTTACCAATAGCAAGACCAGTTACTTCAAAATTACCGTCATCACCAGAAGTATATACGAAACCATTAGCTTTAGCTGTTTCTTTAATTTGAGCGAAAGTAGCACCATAAGTAACATCTGAAGTAGAAGTGTTATTTTCAGGAGCTTGTTCAGTTGTCATATATTTATATCCGTGACCGTCATCACTAAATCCAACAACGTAAGCATTTGCTGGAATAGTATCTGTTTGGTTACCAGCTACTTCTTTAGCTTTTAGAAGGAATTCTGCGCCTTTAATACCTTGGTTTGCAAAATCTGTACCAAAGATACCGTCATCTGTTTTCTTGAATTTAACACCATATATTTCAAAATCAATTTGTTTATCTGCTGTTTTAATTACATTTTTAGCATTAGTATCTGGTGTATTGTTATATTCAATATGGTATTTATTTTCATATTGAGTATTAGGTTTTGCATTCTTAGTAAGATTCATAGTATAATCTACGTCCATTACACGGTCTTGATTATAATTTCCGATTTTATTAATTCCGTCTTGTGTAAGAGCTACACGCATTTGGTTTTTATCGGAATCCAAAGATACTGTATAATCTGTATCTTTAGTAAGTGTAGTAAGAACTTGACCAGTAGCTTTATTTTTAACAGAAACTTGGACAGAATCTAAATTATAAGAAAGAGCTTTATTTGCAGTATCTACATAATCAAATTGACTAAATTGAGTATATTCTTCTAGAGATAAACCATTAGTAACTCTAGTAGTTTTAAATGCACCGGGAACATCTACAGTTCCTTTATATGAAACTTTCATATTTGCAAAATATGTTTGGTCATAAGAGAAGATTTTTTGTGCTTTTGGTGTAGATGTAGAGACAAGAGCTTTAGATAGTTGAACATCTGTTACATCATCTGTAACTTCAAATGTAAGTTTATTATTGCTATCATTTTGAGCATAATAACTTGTCAAATATTTCTTAGAACCGTCTTTGGCTACATTATCAGATTCTTTTTCTACTAGGTAATATTTACCTTTAGTCATATTTTCAACTGTAAGACCTTGTGTTGTTAGAGAAAGATTATCTTTAACCAATTCACCACTACCAGCTTCTCCTTTATAGAGAGCGAATTTAGCTCCTTCTACTGGTGGAAGAGTAAAAGTATCTCCAGTATTCATAAATTGAATAGAAGGACGTTTAATTTCGTTCTTAGGATATACTGCCAAATGATTTTTATAACCTGTACCGTCATTTGATGTAACTGGAACTGGAATAACAATAGGTTCTGCTTTTACTGCTGTAAAGGCTTTTGGTGCTATTGCTTCTTCTGCGATAATTGCTACAATATCATTATCTGAAGAGCCGTCCAAATCAATATTAAAGTCAGCTTTACCAGATGAATCTACATATTTGATATTTGTTAGATTTTGTTTAGAAAATAGTGATGAAGTTTTTTTAGTAGAATATGGATTTGCTACCATATAATCTTTAATAGCTTTTACTTGTGCATTAGTAAGTGTATAATGATTATTAAGTTTATTTTTCTTAATAGTACCTACTGCTTCTTTAAGTGTTTCATTAGCTTCGATTTCACCTTTTGTAATTGTACGAGCCAAGAAACCTACATCACCAGTTTCTTCTGGATTCCAATATTTAAGTTTAGAATCAAGAGATGAGACTTCATCACCATTGTTGTCTACTGTTGGACTATCGCCGTGTTCATAACTAGTTTTATAAATAGATAGTGTTTCTGGTTCATCGGCGTGAACAACATTCATCATTGGAGCTACTGTTCCCAAAAGGGTTGTAGACATCAACACTGATGAAACAACTTTTTTCTTTAAATTCGACAATTTAAATTACCTCGTGTCATTTAAAATTTAAGTTAAGATTACTTTAAGTTATAATCTTATTCTATAATATCTAAAATAAAAAGAAAAGTCAATACTTTAATAATAAAAAAATAAGAGACTTTATTGTAAGTCTCTTAATAATAATGCTAATTCATTCTCTGTAATCTTATCTTTCAATATAGCATATGCTTGTTTATATTCTTCTGATTTATTCGCACTTTCGATTAATAATAAATATTTCCTTTCTGAATAATACTCTCTATAACCAGATTCTATATAATATATATTTCTTATTTTCTTATCCATTAGTTCACATAATTTATTATAAGCATTATCTTCTGAAAAACTTACTTCTTGGTAATATTCTATATCTTCACGTAAATTATATTGTAATAGAGATAATAATTCTTCTTTTGATATATCATCAGTACTTACGAATATATTACTAATTCTATAATTGCACGATATTCTCTGTTTACTTATTATTTTTAGTATTTTCATTAGGTCTCCTTTCTACCCAAAGTATTAATATCAATGGATATTTTATAATAAAAAGGGAGTGTAGCAATGCAGTATAAAATTAATAAGAAATTTTATATATCAGAATCTACTGGAGCTATTAGATACTTAACTTCAAATACTAAATTCTCAGATATACATAGAGGGCTACTTTTTTCAAATTTAGATACTCTTAGTCTATATATGAGAAATACTTACAATACTTTCCTTGATAAATGCTATTATGAAGATGTCTTTAATCCTATTATAGCAGAAAAATTAAGACCTTTACAAAAAAGATATATATTATATAAAAATAGAATTGAAGAGTTTAAACATCTAATCAGACGCTATGATTATGACTGGGGACGATTAGAAAAAGTAAACAAGCGCTATATGGACAAACGTATAGAAATGACTTTAGTAAGACTAGAATTTCAAGAAAAATTAGCTGTAATTTGGGAAAAACGTTCTGGTAGAGATTTTTCTCCTTTTACTAAACAAATATACTCTGAATTAGAAGGAACTACGATGTATACTAAAGATTGGGAAGAAGCTCAAAATCTTGTAAAAGAATGGAGGAATATTAAGCCAAAATATGAGAAAGAACTTAATAAGCTTAAAATTGAATATAAAACTAAATTTGAAAGATGTGAAGATATTGCTGATAAAAGAAGATTTTATAAGTTTCAATCTCAACTCCCTATTTTAAGAACTAAATATATCGAAGAAAAATATAAACTTATATTAAGCACTCCGAGACCAGATTTAGTTTTAAAAAATAAAATATATACTTTAGATAATTTTCCTATAAATAAAATAAGATTTGACAATGAGGGATATAATATTCTAATCTTGCAGGAAAATATGGTTAAACGTGTACGCTATATAGTCCCTTATAAGAAAAGTTATAAACTTTTTTCTAGTGACGGCGTTCTATTCAATAATAATATAAAAATAATTATTGTTTCAGAACTAAAAGGTAAAAAAGTAGAATTAAAAGATTATTATAATTTTTATCAAACGAAAACTACGGAATCAAGGAAGACAAAAAAGTTGGTTGAATAAAACAAGTCTGTGCTAGAATATAATAAGAACTGAACTATCAACTAATAGTTGACAGTTCAGAGTTACAAATAAAAGTAATATCAATAACTTTTTACTATTTTACCTATATACAAGTAAAAGAGATAACTGAATAAGTTATCTCTTTTCTTGTTATTATAGGGTTAATGCGTAGAAACTAGCCAGAATAATTAAGGCTAATACTAGAATTATGGTTGTATAGCCATTATACCCAAATGCTTGTACGAGTCTCGTTGGAAGAGTTTCTTTTAATTGAATAGATTCTACTTCGTTATTTTTATCGTATAAATATACAACTGGGACTAAAACGTCTCTTTTAAATTTATCATCTCTACTTTGCTTAATAGAAGATTTAAAATCACTAATATTAGATTTTTTAATAATATTTCCGTTCTCATTTACGTATAGAAAATATTTACTACCACCTTTTGCATAGTCAGTTTTTATAGATAATTCATATAGTTTATTTTTTTCTAGATGTAGTTTTGTTTGTCCAGCGACTCTCGTCTTACCAGAAGATAAAACAAATTCATTTCTATATGAGATGTTACTATTAGGAAAAGTTGTAGTTTTAGAAAAATAAGTAGGCATAATACAGTATATCCAAATACCAAAAAAGATAACAAATATTTGAGCGATTTTAAACTCTGTTAAATCTTCTTTTCTTAAAATCATTAATAATCCTTTCTTTATGGAATAATATTATCGAGATAATATTATTATATAAGGAAGTGAATTGAAAATCAATATTTTAGAAGAATTTATTTATAAAAAATCTTATTTCTATATAGATGTTAATAGAAGTAACATTATTAGTTCGGATAAAGAATTTTCTCTTGTCGAATATCCGAATAATACATTACGTTTTACTTCTAACAAGGATATAGATTACAGAAAATTTACGGAAGTTGTTAATAATATCTTTAAGCTTTTAGACGACAAAAATATATATTATACGGTACTAAACAATATTATTACGATAAAACCGTAAAAATTTGCATTTTAGAATTTTCCTCTCGTTGATTTTGTATACGTTATATCGAAGGAATTTGCAAGTTTTTTGCCCTGTTTTTACCCATTTTTAACGTCCACGATGTACTGTACTTGACCGATTTAAAATCACGCTCAGAATTGATTTTTACGAACTATAAAATAACGATTTTTATTAGTAAAAAACCTATAATTTTATATAAAAAAAGACCTAAATTAATAGGTCTTTTTTTATTAAAAGACGTAGTCGTAATCAGTAAAATCTGATTTTACTTCTATATCTTCATAATCACATTTAGCATTATATAAATCTCTTACTAGTTTAAGATTTTGTCTAATTTTAGATTTATGTTTATTTATTGGATAAGTTTTAGAAAGTATAGATTTCTTAGCTTTAATATCTCTCTTAACTTTTCGATAATCTTTAGTATCAAATTTCTTAGAATGTATTTCGTCTTTAATAGGGAAACAAGAGGCAGAACGTCTAGTAAAATGTAAATCTATAATTTCCTCAGGTATATATTCAGAAAGTTGTTTTTTTGTATATGAACCAGAAGGAATTATTTCATTATCAGTATAAATAATAATATGATAAAAAGAATCAGAGGAAGTAGTAATTATAGTTTTATTCCAAGTTTTATCCAAAACATATTTGTAGTATCCTTTATCTCCCGAATGACGTTGATTACTATAAAAATGTTGTGAGTAATTTTCTCCACCAAATTCATCTTTTATAGCCTTGAGAGAATAAAATTTTTGATATTTTCTATCCCGACTTTCAATATGATACTCCTCTAATTGAGTTTCTCTTTCTTTTTCGTTTTCTACAATATATAAATAATTAGAATTATCCTCATATTTATAAACAGTTTTATAAGTAGGTGCATAGATTGCTTCTCTTATAACTTTAGGTAAATAAGGACTACGTTTAACGAATTCTCTATACTTATCTTTTCTTTTTTGTTTATATGTTTTTCGTGGCATATATTTAAATTCCTTTCTAAATAGAACCTATATGTTAAATATCTACAATTTCTTCTGATATTATCACACTATTATCTTCTGTAAAGATTGATACATAGAAGAAAGTTTCTAGATTTTCCGTAAGTATATTTTTAAAAGATTTCTCAAATTCTTTATAATTAGGGATTTCTCTTAAATAATTATATTGAGAGGAAATATTAGATTCTTCAATTAGGCAATCTCCATATTTATTTTTTAATTTTGAAAAGTCTTGTTCATTTTTAATAGGAATTTTAACAAAAGCAGATTTTTTACGTGGAACTTGTTTTATATAAGGTTTTACTTCTTTTGCTAGTTTTTCATCTAAAGATAAAACTAATCCCCATAATAAAACATATTCTCTTTCTGTTTTACTAAGATATTCGACATCTATAGATTCTACATTCTTCCTAATGAATTTAGAAAGTTTTTCTTTTTTATTTACTATATATTTACCATTTTGTTGATAAATAAGTAAAGAAGCATAGTTTTTTAATAATGGAAATTTTGTTAATGAATATTTTCCATTATAGATTCTATTATTAGTTCTAGTTTGTTCAGTTACTAGCCCAATATCTATAATCCTTGTATCTTCTAATCCAAACTTATAATCTCTTCGTTTTACTTTATTATCTACTCTACCTTTATAATAATGAATCTTAGATACAAATAAGACTTCAGAACCTAGATATATATCCGTATTACGAAGACTTGAAATAGGAGTTATATCATCTATATCTAACCATATATGAGTATCTATCTCTTTAGAATCTTCTAAAGGATAATCATAAATTTTAGTTTTTAATTCTTTCATTGTAGGTTTAGATAAGAAATATCCTACTAATCTAGGGCAAGAAATTTGAATACGAGTACCTACATTATGAAATTCTTTTACTGCTGTTACAGCTCCTATTACAGTTACATATTTATATGCTAAATTTTGTAGTTTTACTCGTGAAATACTTTCCTTTTTTCTATAACTCATATTATAATAATAATGGAAAGACCTTAACCCAGCAGCGATAAATTTATCAACTACAGAGCTTTTATCGTTTATTAGGTTCAAGTAATAATCAACACGTTTATTTACTTTATCTATAGCTTCTTTACTATTCGTTACTGTATGTTTCTTTTGTGTTTTCAGTCGATGTATATTCTTTTTATTCTTATTAGCCATTAAAACTCCTTTCTTTTTTATTATTAGAGATATTATATCATTTTTTTACAGTTTTTACTAGACAATTTAAAAAATATAGTATATAATATATATATAAAGATGAAAGAGAGATAAATAAATGAAAGAGATTTTCCTACTAAAAGACGAAGAAAGTTTCAATAAAAAATTAGAAGAATTTGCTACTAATAATTATTATATTAGTTCAGAACATCTTACGAAATTTGAAGATTTTCCAATTCCTCAAAAAATGAAAGACTCACTTCGTTCTAATGCTATCAAATGGATTATTTTTAAATTTGACGAAAAATTAGGATACGATGTTCTTTCAGAGAATACTGGATTTTCTTATAAAGACCTAGAGAAGTTTTCAAAAGATTTTATCATTCATATTTAACATCTATATTCTTTTTTATATCTAAAATTAGATATTTATAAAAAAAGGAGTTTTTATTATGGCAAATGGACAATATCATATTAGTAAAAAAGGAGAATTAGTTCCTTGCCGAGCTAAAATTAAATGTCGTTTAGGTGGACCTCATTTTGATTCTAGACAAGAAGGACAAGAGTATTTAGATAAGAAAAATGAAGAAGCTGCACTACAAGAATTTAGAGAAGAATCCCTAAAAATAGAACGGTACACTGATTTAGCCTATGGAATTTATGAAATGGGAAGTAAAGACCCTAAAATCTTTAAACAAGATAAAGATACTCAAGATACTCTAAAACTTTGGAAGAAAGATGAAGATAAATACGATAAAGATAAATTCCATAATACGGTTGTAGAAAATGTATTAAAAGGATATATTACTCCAGAATCTGAGTTCTATAACAAATGGTTATACGATAGAAAGTATTACAAAGATTTTGATGTAAATGAAGCTTTTGAAAAGCAAGGTAAGTCTTACAAGCAATTTATGTTAGAACGACTTATGAAAGCTAGAAATAGAATTTCTAAATATAAATAAAAAGAGCTATTAATTTAGCTCTTTTCTTTTTATTTTTCTCATTTTATAATATACGAAATTATCAATAAGAGAACAAGAATTTACATTTTTGAATGTTACTCTCGTTGATTTTGTACACGTTATATCGAAAGAATTTGCAGATTTTTTGTCCTATCTTTGTCCATTTTTAACGTCTATGATGTACTGTACTTGACCGATTAAAATCCGCCCTTAGAATAGAAAAACAAACATTTTTACTGACAAAAAATACAAATATTTACAGATATAATAGAAGTAAAAAAGTATACAAAAAAGACCTAAACTAATAGGTCTTTTGCTTATTACCAGTCTGCACTTTCAGTATTATCTTCTTCTTCGTCACTACCAACAAATTCAATATCTTTACCAGTAGCTTTAAATGTAGTCTCAATCAATTCTTTTTGTAGATTAAGAACAAAGGAATCATCAATATGAGAAATGTCAGAAAGTTTAATACCAATAATCTTTTCTTCTGGGTCGTATTCAAAGACAGATTTTCCAAGGAAAATATTATTAGCGAGAGCTTTGTTAGATGTAACTACTTTATCTCTCAACCAATATGGTTCAATTGTAATTTCACCATTTTCATCAAGACCTTCAAAATGAACAACACCCGGTTTATTAGAAATAAATAAAAGATTTGTATCTGGTTCAAATGATTCTTCTAACATTTGAGTTGTAATACGTTTAAGTGTTGATACAGTTTTCCAAGCTTTAAGTAATTCAATAGAAGCGTCAAAAGCTACTTCTTCTTCTGTCTTAATTACTAGTTTATTTGCAAATGATTTTACATTTTGATAAGCACTAGCTATATTACTAGCAATATCTTTTACTTTAGCATTACCACTAGGAAGAAGTCCAGCATTATATAAATCTATAAATTGTTCTACGGTAAATGATTTATAAATTTTAGTTAGTTTTTCTTGTGCTTTAGCAACTTTTTCTTGTGATACGGGAATTAGTTTATATTCTGTCATTATTTAATCTCCAATGCGTTATCTGTTATTTTTTTATGATTTGTATTTTTAATATCTTCTGTATTATTCATACAAGTTAAAAATACTTCTTGTTCGTGATTTTGGGAAAGTTCTAAATTGTCTGTTTCACATAATACGATATTCCCATTCTTTTCTTTATATACTCGTTGAAATTTCGCAATCATATCTTTCTTTGCTTTTGCAGAAAATACGATTCCATTATATTCTTCTCGTTTATAATGATATGAAATATCTTTATTCTTTTCTGTTATAGAACTATGTGAGGGGTGACTGATTTTACCTATAAGGAATAATCCTATAATAGCAACAGAAGTTATAATAATAATCTTCTTATATGAAATTTTAGGAAATTTAAATACTGGGATTGGTATTTTTGCTAAATTAAGATTTAGTTTCTTTTTATTATTATTTTTAGTAGATTTTTCTTTGCTATTGTTTTCGTATTTAGTAGTTTCTTCTTCCTTGATAGGTTCTTCTTCTATATTGTTTTCTGATTCAGTCTCATCTTCTGAAATTTTCACAAAATCATCATCAAGGTTTTCTTCTTCCTCCCCAACATAAGAAATTGCTTCTTCATCAAGAGGAAATTCTCCTATTTCAGATTCTAAAGGAGTATCTGGTTCTTTTGAAGGTAAGGGTGGCAAGCCACTATTTATTTTTTTGGGTAAAGCCATTAAGAATCTCCTTTATTTTTGATGTCTATAGTAATATCACGAGAAGTTTATTTTATTTATGTCGTCTTGAGTAGTTCCGGGCATAAATCTGACATTGTCGACATCTGTATAGCTTTTATCAAGATATACAAGTCTAACAACATCATTGCCTTTATTTTCTTTTATTTTTTTTATATATAATGGTTCTTTCCTTTTATCTCTAGCTGTAACAATATTTGCTATTTTGCCATTATCAGCTAACGGAGTTTTTTCTATAGATTTAATTTCTATTCTACCTTTATTATTATTCCAACTCCTAGATGTGTACCCTAAAGAGACTTTATATACAATATTCGTTTCTGGATAAGGAATAGCAGGGAGTTTTAACCAGTTATTAAATTCTTCTCTACTTTTAATTCCTAATATTTGAATTGCTTTTTTATATATCGCAATTCTATCTTTATGGAAGTCGATTTGTTCGACTTTATTTATCCCGTCAAATTCTTGGATAATACCTTGCAATGTATTATATTTTTGGAAAGATTTATAAATATCATTACTAAATTTAAATACTTCTTGACTACTACCGTTATCTACCATAGCGAGAAGCATTTTAAATTTACTTTTAGTAGTAATAGATTTAATCTTAGCAAAAGTAGTATAAAAGACAATATCTGAAGATATTTCTAGGTTTTCTAGGTCGTACTCTTTTATTTGTTTAATTTTATCCAAAGGACTATGAGATAGGAAGAATCCAGTTAAATCAGCTTCAAGTTTAGCGCTATCAGCATAACTATAATCATCTTTAGGTAGGTCAAAGAATGTTGGGTGCTCTTCAAGAAGATTTCCGAAGAGAGTAGGTTGAGAAGCTTTTTCAGCTTTTTTCTTACCTAGGTTAAATAATTTTTGAGCATTATCTACAATAGCTTTACGAGATAGTCCCATATCATCAAAAGCTCCTACTTGAGCAAGAGTAATAAGACTACCTTTAGTAAGACCTTTAGGAATCATACGTTTAATAAAATCTGCTAGATTTTTAAATAGTCCGTTAGCTTCTCTTTCTTCTTGGATAGCTTTACCAATTTCTCCTGAAAGACCTTTAATAGCACCAAAACCAAATACAATAGTATTTTTTTCTAAAGTAGAGGGTTCTAGGTCTGTAGTAGAAGAATTCACACTAGCTGGAAGGATTTTAATACCACGTTTTCTAATTTCTGCAAGGACTGGTTTAAATTTTTCATCTTTACCTTGGCGAAGTCTAGCAACAGCGCTCATAAATTCAACGGGGTAATGAGCTTTAAGATATGCTGATTGATAAGCTAATAGAGCATAAGAAACAGAGTGAGATTTGTTGAAAGCATAACTACCAAATGCTACAATACCATTCCAAAGATTTTCTACGGCTTGCTTTTGATAACCGTTTTCAATCATACCAGATTTAAATTTATCACCCAAGGATAGCATTAAATCCATTTTCTTTTTACCAATGGCTTTACGTAAATCATCGGCTTCTCGTGCTGTAAATCCAGCACATCTTTTTGCTAAGGTCATAACGCTTTCTTGATAGCATATAAGTCCATACGTAGGCTCTAATATTTCTTCTACTGCTGTACCTATAAATGAAGGCTCATTTGCTGGGACTCGTAATTTAGGATTATTTTTTCTTTCTGCAAAATCTTTGTGGGCGTTCATCGCCATTGGGCCCGGTCTATATAAAGCTGTAATGGCTGGTAGGTCATCAAAACGATTAGGTTTGACCTCTTTAAGCATTTCTCTTACTCCAGCTCCGGAAAATTGGAATATACCAGTTGTATCAGCATTTCTGAATAATTCAAAAGTTTTTTCATCGTCTAAAGTGCCGTGAATCAGAGCCTTTAAGTCTACTTCTTTACCAGTAGTTTTCTTAACAAAACTATTTGCTAATTGATTAAGCTCTATAGTTTCAAGGCCTAAGAAATCCATTTTTATTAGTCCTAGACTTTCACAATCGTGGTAATTCCATTGAGTTATTAGCAAATCATCTCTTTCTCGTAATTCTGTAGGAATTGTTTCGTAAATAGGTCGGGAAGATATAATAACTCCGCAGTTATGCGCTATTAGATTATTCGCTAAGTAAGAGCTATCATCTAGAACAGTTAAATTATAAACAGGTTCATCAATCTTAATTTTATCTATTTTTTCAATGCTTGACCAAATATAGTCGCCCAGAGAAAAAGATTTTTGACTAGGGGAATATTCAGTTTGGAAATCTGATACATAGTAGTCTCTTACTAATCTATTATCAGAAGGTGTATAATAAACTTTATTTATAATTCTACTTATTCCTAAAGTAAGTTTCTTACTAAAAGATAAATAAGAATAGTCTTTATATGACTTCGTATTTCCTCTTGAGGAAGAAAGATATCCTGCTAAAAACGATTTTAATAAATTTTTAGGAAGATTCTGAACGAATTCTGGGACTTGTTTTTCATAAGCTTTATTTCTAAATTCTTTAAAGAACGCAAATAAAATTCCACTAAATTCAAGATAAAATTTATCAGTTGTTTTGTTGGTTGAAATTTTATAGTTAAATAGACGTGAAACTTTTTCTTTTAACTCTGTATAAGTTATGTCATTTTTCTCTACACCAATAATAATATTAGAAATGTTATCTTTCGTGAAAAAGGTTTCTTTTCTATTTGTATTATTGTTTTCAAGCCAACCGTCCCCAAGAAATCTTCCCACTATCCACCAAAAGTCTTCTTCCTCAATAGGTAAACTTGAATATAGTTGGGGCATTTCATTAGATTGATTAATAGGTAAACCTATAAAATCTTTCCCTTTTATTAAATCTGAAGCTGGTTTCCAATATGGTTCAGTTAAAAATCTTTTTCCATTTTCACCACTAATAGAGCGTACTAAAAATTTATGATTTGAAGTGACTTTTGTAAAAGTACTGTTGGAAGTTAAAATTTTAACTCCATTAGACGGGGGATTTTTCATTACATCTACAACTGGTTTATATCGATTTTTATGTGTTAGGACTAATTCTCCAACCTTAACGTCTTTAATTTTCTTATAACCTGTTGAAGTTGTTATGTATGTATCGCCGGTAAAACAAGCGTGTGTTCCGGACTCACGTAATCTACCATTTATCCCTGCCGCAGATTTTGCTACATTTTTTAAAGTGTCATTTACTAATAAAGACCGAAATTCCGCTCCCTCTTTATTTTCTTCGTTTAAATAATCTCCTACTGTTGCTTTCTCTGTGGAAGGAGGTAAGGCTGTAGAAATTTTATTACTTGTACTAAACGGAACTCCATAAACTGTAGCCATAGACTTAAAACTATTCCGAGCTTTAAATGGTCCGGGCGTGTATATTGTCGAAACACAATCTTTTCCATATTTGCTTTGCACATATTCTATCATTTTTCCTCGTCCCTCGGGTGTAATGTCAGTATCTACGTCAGGGGCCGTTCCGGGGTCTATAATTTTTAAACTTTTAATTTTTTTCATTGTCTTTCTCCTTAATATATTTCCACACGTATCCGTAAGCTACTTTTCTTTTTCCTCGAGCGACTTTACTTATGTGACTGCTAGAGACTCCGAGCCGTCTTTCAACTTCGCGGGTTGATTGCCAAACTTTGATTAGCTTACCGTTCTTTGCGTATTGACCGACTGGTTTGCCTAGGGCTTTAGCTACTTTTGCATTGTGTGTACCGTGATTGTTGTTTTCTTTTCTGGAAACCCATTCCAAATTACAAGCTCGGTTGTCTGACTTATCTTCGTTAATATGGTTAACTTCGGGCTTATTTTGAGAATTTTCGTGGAATGCTTCACAGGCAAGGCGATGAACTTTAAATGTTTTCATTTTGCCACTACCATTGCCGAGGTGAACTTGCAAGTAACCACGGTTTCTTATTTGTTTCAAAATACGTTCAGAGACAGTTCGCTTTGAACCGTTCATTACTGGTGCAGTTCGCTCCAAACTTTTCACCCTACCCAAATTACTAACCTGATACAAGCCCTCATATCCTTTTATATCTCTCCATTCTTCTTTATCCATATATTCTCCTTTCTATAAATAACTTTATTAGTTTTATATATCAATAAATTCGTAAATATATCATTCATTTCAAGTCAAGGATACAAAATTCCTTTCTTCTTATATATTATTCTTATTTATTTTATCAAATCTTTATATTTATATCAAGACTAAAAAACACGTCCAATTATCAAATTAGACGTGTCTGTAAATTGAAAGAAAACTAATTACTAAGGATTTTGCTAACTATAAACCTTAGAAATATTAAGAGAAAATTTTATCTAGCTAACCAAAACTAATTTTATATTTTTATTATAAATGTTTTGATTCAAATTTACTAGAAAGGCTCTTGGGTTAACTACTCCCTAAACCTTTATCTATATTATATATTTTATTATTTATATTTACATTGTCAACACTTTTTTAATATTTTTTTGAAAAATTTTTAGTGTATAACATATGTATAAGAAAACGCAGATATATATAAGAATTTACTTATTACTACTTATAATTAGTTCTTATTACTGCGTTTACTTGTACGTCTATATATTTCTTTGTAAAATATTTATTGATTTCAGAATTTTTATTAGTAATAGTAAGAGTACTTTTGATTATAATTTTATTGATTATAACAGTAAATAATTTTCTATTTTTACTTATTATTTTATAAGTAATCAAAAGAGAGAAAAATTAAGTAAAAATTTGCATTTTAGAAATTTCCTCTCGTTGATTTTGTATACGTTATATCGAAGGAATTTGCAGGTTTTTTGACCGATTTTTACCCATTTTTAACGCCCACGATGTACTGTACTTGGGTGATTAATTTTCGCTCTCAGAATTGATTTTAGCGTAAGTTAAAACATTGATTTTTACTAACAAAAAATAAGCATTTTATTAACATAAAAATAACGAATTTCACTAGTACAAAAATAATTATTTTACCGAATAAAAATAACAATTTTATCAATAAAAAAAAATAGAGATATTATATCTCTATTCTTTTGAATATTTATTTGCATAATCCCAAATTACTAACATTAATAAAGGAACTAAGAAACTGATAAAAATATTCCATTGTGGAACTGAAACGAAATAAAATGTTAAACAAGATAAAAATAAAGCTTTCATAATAAGAGGTCTCTCTTTCTTACTTTCTATATATATTATATATTATCTATAATCTACTGTCAATAATTTTGCTAAAAAATATATTAATTTTTAATTATATTATAATGTAAAAAATAAATATAAAATTTATATACAGTGTTTTAAAAAATAATAATATATATAGTATACTAAAGAATTTCTCTTACCTACCAATGCTAGAGAATGTTGGTTTAATTGTTACTTTTATTCCTCAATATATTTCCACACGTAGCCGTATACTGATTTCTGTTTGCCTAGTGCTACAGCGCTGATATTTCCGTGGGCGAACCCAAGCTGTCTTTGAACTTCGTATGCTGATTGCCAAACTTTAACCAACTCACCGTCACGTGTGTATTGCCCGACTGATTTGCTTTGGGCTTTAGCAACTCTTGCATTGTGTGTACCGTGGTTATTGTTTTCTTTATAAGTGCACCACTCAAGATTGCTTGCTATGTTATTTTCTTTATTTTCATCTATGTGATTTACGCAAGGTTTGTTCTCAGGATTTTCGTGAAAGGCCTCACAAACTAGGCGATGAACAAGAAATTTTTTCTTCTTTCCACTGGCTTTATAGAGGGTAACTTGCAAGTAACCGCTATTTGTTGTATATAGCTTCAATATGCGTCCTTTTAGGTGTCGCTTTGAATCGCTCCTTCCTCGGACTGTTTGCCCTAAACTTTTTACCCGTCCTTTATTACTAACTTGGTATAAGCCTTCGTAATTTCTAATATCTCGCCAAATTTCTTCTTTGGCATTTTCCATAAATTTACCTCTCTTTTTAAAACTAACTCATATAATATCTTTTTAAATTTGTAAAATTTATCAAATAAAAACAAACGTCTCAATTTCTCGAGACGCTTGGATAGAAGAGAGGAAAATATCCTTGGTTACAAAGGATATGTATATATTACAATATTATTTACTATCTGTCAAGTCTTTTTTGTAGAATTTTTAAATTTATTTAGAAGTTTCATTTTTTTTATAATTATTTTTGATAAGAATGAATAATAAAAATATAAATATTTAGTGTTTCACGGAGATTTTGTTATAAATATTTTTAAATTTAGCTTTATACTTATTATATGGTTTTGTCAATCCTGTTAGAGCGAGAGCTACTAGTTCAACTCTGATATATTTTTCCTCATTAGGTTTGTCTTTATAAATGCGTTCATTGTAAAGCTTATCGAGGAAATAAATAAGAGTTTCTTGGTTTACTAATTTAAACGGAACTCTCCACCAATTCTTGTCTCGTATTATATTGGAGTCAGGATTCGACACACATACAAAAGTATAGATGTTTTCTATNTTGAAGTCTTCGTAATATTTTAGCCAAAGCTCTCTGCATTGTCTAATACGTGGGCGATTCCCTTTAAAATTCTTTTTACCTCTAAGGATAGCTCCGTCTTCATTAATAGAATACGTGGTCTTAGCTTTCCAATTTTTAGAGTCTATAATAATTAAAGAATCCCCAATGATAATCAAATGGTCTGTGTCCCCTAAATCTAGTTGACCTTCTTCGTCTTCTGGTTCTAAATTATTGATAGGTAAACTAATAGAATCAATCAGAACGCACTCGGGTTTGTCTGCAATCCATTCTCTTAGGACTTGACTGGTTTTCTTTTCGCCCTCTATACCTAGATTAATGATAGTAGGGCAAGGATTGTATTCTTTATATTTGGGATTATCTAATTGATTTTGCAGAGAAGCTGCAGCAATTCCAAAATATCTTCGATTATCATCTTTAAGAAATTTTTCCGTTACTTTTAATAGTTTATCGCTTACTTTATCAGAATTTTCTTTTTTAATAATTTGCAATTAATATCCCCTTTATATTTTTTGAAAGAGCCTAAAATATTTTTCTGGTCGATAGAATTTATATTATATAATTTATCTATATGTTTATAAAAATCTTCTCTAGTAGGGAAATTGGCTTGGTCTTCAGCTACAGCTCTTTTCAGTTTTTGCCAATCTTTAGTTTTTCTAATAGAAATTTCCTTTTTAGTACTATTTTTAGTACTAGTAGACTTTTTTCTTTTCTTCTTTTTGGCCATAAATATATATCCTTTTATTTTTAAATATCAGTTATAAAAAAATAACCTAAAATTATTATAACATATTTACAAATGAAATATTATATGATATTATTAATATAAAAATTTACAAAAAGAAAGGACTAAGTCTTATGCGACCACGTCAAACTCATCAACGAGGTGTAAATTATTTTCAACTTACCCTAGCTCGAGAAGAAGCAGAAAAAGTAAAATACCGTTTGGGTAATGCTATTCGTACAGCGAAAGATATTAAAGAAGCTACAGCTCCAACAGTAGAAAAAGTAAAAGAAGTATCTACTCCAGCTGTAGAGAAAACAGTAGAGAAAGCTAAAGAATATTCTGCTGTTGCATATAAAGAAGGTAAAAAAATTACAAAAAAACTTGTAGATAAATTACAAGGGAAACTAAAAGAAGAAGATAAAGACTAAAATACTATAGGAGAGATTCTTAGTCTCTTCTATTTTTTATTATGAGGTAAAATGAGAATACCAAAATATAGAGCTTGACTAAAAGAGGACAAGCTATTAGTTCCAGTTGAAAGTATTTCTTTTATAGGAAATTCTATTGAAACAACCTTTAGACCAAATCCTAATATTACAAAAGTTAAGCAAGAAATTGAATTAATGGAATCTACTGGTTTATTTGATAAAAATAATAAAGAAATTTTTGAAGGTGATATTGTTAAATATAAAATTGGCAGAAATACTTTTATAGAACCAGTAGTTTATAATAAAGATTATACTGGTTTCGGACTAAGAGAAGAAGACGGTTATGGGGGTATCATTTTTTCTTTTGAAAAAATAGCTGAAGACGTTGACCTAAAAGCTCTCGAAGTCATTGGAAATATTTGGGAAGATAGTGAACTCCTAGGAAAATAAACTGTAAAAATATACATAAATATATTGCAAATATAGATTTCATATAGTATAATATATTTAACCACTCTTAAAAACTTGAGGGTAAATATATATTGTAAAAAGGAAAGGCAATCAATATGGAAAATAAAAAAAATAAAAGTCAAGCTCTCTTGCTTATTTTTCTTTTGGGGGCTATAGGTTTTATAATAGGACTTATTGCAAACGGATTAATAATAACTAATACAAGAGGAAGAAATAAAAATTCAGCTAATACAGTTAAAATATATAACGACAACTTTGAGAAATTTAATCATATAAATAAAGACGGGTCATTCGTTCTTTATTCGACTAATCATAAAGATTTTAAAATTAAAAAAGATTTTTCAAAAGATAAAAATGTTAAACACTACGATTGGTATACAGACCTTACTTGTGGAGATTGTATTAACGCTCATTCTTATACAGCAAAAATTATTCAACCAGAAATTCTTAAAGGTAAATTGGAAATTAAATTCCACCCAGTTAATTACCTATCTAGATACTTAACTAATGATTATTCCCTTTTAGGAGCTTCTTATATCAGTGGTCTTGCTGAATATGGTTCTGGTAATGATGTCGTATATATTATGAATGGTATTTATAAAGATTCTGTTAGAGATGAACTCATTAAATCTACTAACTTAGAAAAAGATTTCCCTAAATACTTAAAAGATACTGTTAAAATTAATTCTAATATAGTTAATAAAGTAACTAAGAATAAATATAAACTTCGTTATGCTATAAATCAAGGTTCTATTAATCTTCGTAAAGATAAAGAACTTACCGCTCGTTCCCCTAAACCTGATAATTCTATGTATGTTCCTTTTATTATTGATAATGATAATAAAAACAGTAAAGCATTGGTTACAGAAGATGAAAAAGTTGCTGACAATATTTCAGTACCTTTAACAGGTAAAACTGTAGCTAGTCAATCTTCTATTTCTACTTGTACTACTAAAGGTTGTCAATAACAAATAAAAGACCTTATATTAAAGGTCTTTTTGTTTATTGAATCGAAAATATAAAAATGTTCTTGATATTACTTTTTACTATTTTTATCTATCATAATTATAAGCAAAAAAGATAACAAAAAGAAATATGAATTGTCAACAAAAAAGAGTTACTTTATAGTAACTCTTTTAAGCTTCTTCACATAAATTTAGCTTTTTAATATGAGAAATAGTTTCTTTAATAACATTTTCTTTCTCTTTATCAAAAGCTTTAATAGTTTCCTTATATTTATCGGTCAAAGCTGATTTAAATTTCAAGAAATCATTATCAGACGAAACTTTAATCTGTTCTAGAAGTTCTTTATAAGCATATTTAGTATCACTTGCTTTGTGATAATTAACCAGATTTACATCGGCTTGTAATAAATAAGAAATTACGTCATATACAATATCTGTAACCCTCGAGAAGGGGTTAATACTAGTAGTACGATGAGAAGGGGTGAATCCTAGAACTTCCTTAATATTTTCTTCTGTAATAATAAGCTTGTTATTATCTTTATTATAAGAATTACAAGAGTCTGAGAAGTAAGAAATTCTTTTTAAGTGTTTAATATTGTTTGAAGTAGTAACGACAAAATTATAAAACGCGTCTGTATAATCAGTCTCTCGGTAAGCATAAATATTTACATTATCTCCTAGCTTTTTAAGCTTCTTCCAATTACTTCGGTTGTTACCATAACTTCCAAATGTTATTACATATAGAACTGGTTCTTTTAATTGAATATAAGTATTCATATAGTAATTATAATCATTACAATAACTGTTTGGTTTTTGATAAATTAAAATATTCCCTAGCTTTTTAACTTCTTCCAAAGGTAGAATTTTGGTTTCAACATCAAGTGAACCATATTTTTTAAATTTTACAATATCTACAACAAAAGTATCATTATAATATTTCTTTTCTGAAATAATGTCTTTAACTTCTTCTTCAGTATAATATGTCATTCCCATAGAAGTAAATACTTCCTTAGGAATTTCAATTTCCTTATCAATAAATAATGTCTTACCAAGGTTTCGTTTATAAAGTAAATAGTTAGATTCTTTTAGAATTTTACTATCTTTTGAATGTACTACAGATTTAAATTTTGAAAAATCAGTCAAAACCGAAGGAGCCGTGATAAATTCAGTTCTTACAACAGAACCATTTTTTTGAATGGTTTTAAACGTTTTATCTTTATATTTTTTACCAAAATAAGAATAAAAATCTAAGTATTTTTTATCTACATATTTAAGAGTTTCTTCTGAAACAAATCCTTTAAAAATGTCTAGTAATATATCCTTACAATTATCCTCAATAAATTCCTTATTGTCAAGAATTGGTTGATAATTGTTAATAGCTTCCCAGAATTTATTATATTTATCGTTCTCGATAATATCTTCACGAGAAGAGTTAAAATCTAGGACGTTTGGCTCTAACTTAATAATATTACCTCTTAATGAATAAGGATAAGTATAACCACCTAAGACAAACATAACATCTGTTTTACAACCGTATTTTCTATAATAATAGTCAAATTCTTTATTATTAAAGATAAGAGGGTTCTTAGCTTTTTGATATAAATCATCAAAATTAGCGCTATATTTAACATTGAATTCCTTACCGTCTTTCTTAAATAAAAGAGGAATCTCAGATAATTCTGGATAATAATAATCTCTTAATGAAGTAAAACTTTTTTCACTATAGTTAAAAACAATTTCTGTACCATTCCCCTTACTACTGTTATTATTAATATTAGTAATGATTAATTTAGGGACATCTTCTGTTTTAGTTACAACTGCATTGATTTCTACAGAATCTTTAACTGTTGTAATCAAAAAAGTATCTGTATAAGCGAGTGGCGCTTTCGCCCCTAGTCCAAAAGCTCCGATAGAATCAGTATCGTTTGCTTTAGTAGAAGCTCCATAATGTGTATAGATATTAATAAGTTCGCCATAACTCAAACCTAAACCTTTATCTGTAACAGAAATTTGTCTAGTATAAGAATTATAAGATACTAGAATAGGATTCTTAGAGTTCGCTTGTTTTGTACTATCAATTGCATTTGAAATTAATTCTCGAACTGCTGAAATATCTGGCATATTATATAGATTTGTTAATCTATCTATTAAAAATCTAGAATTTGACAAGTTAATATTAAAATCAAAATTTTCAAATTCTGTGTTTTGTAAAAAGCTTTCTGTCATTATTATATTCTCTCTTTCATCTTTATATATACATTATATAATATATATAAAGAAAAATCAATAAAAACACGCAAAAAATTGCATTTTTAATTTTTCCTCTCGTTGATTTTGTACACGTTACATCGAAGGAATTTGCAGGTTTTTTGACCCATTTTTGCCTATTTTTAAGGTAGATGATGTACTGTACTTGACCGACTAAAATTTGCTCTCAGAATTGATTTTTACTGAAGTAAAAACTAAAATGTTTACGAGTGTCAAAGATTTATTCTAAAGCTCAAACAAAATAAAAAGCACTCAAAAAGGAGTGTTTTTTATAAGTCTATTTTCCTTCCTCGATATATTTCCACACGTAGCCATAAGCTGTTCTTTGTTTTCCTCTGGCTGCTTCGCTGATGCAGCTTTGAGCAAATCCAAGCTGTCTTTCAACTTCCCGTGTAGATTGCCAAACTTTGACTAACTCACCTTCTGTCGTATATTGCCCGACTGGTTTGCTTAAGGCTTTAGCAACTCCTTTTGCCATTCTTGCATTTNGTGTGCCGTGATTACTATTTTCTTTGTAAGTGCACCACTCAAGGTTACTAGCTGTGTTATTTGTTTTATTTTCATCTATGTGATTCACACAAGGCTTATTCTTAGAGTTTTCGTGAAATGCTTCGCAGACAAGGCGATGAACATAAAAATGTTTCATCTTACCACTGTTATTGTAGAGAATAATTTGCAAGTACCCATTGTCTTTTAATGCGGCTTCAAAATCCGTTCTCGAATAATTCGCTTAGAGCCACTTCTTGCCGAAACGGTTCGTTCTAAGCTTTTTACACGACCTCTATTACTAACTTGATACAAACCTTCGTAACCTTTAATGTCTTTCCATACTTCAGTCATATTAGTTTCTAATTTTTCCATTCTTGTTATATTTCCTCTAGTTTTAATTTAATTATTATTTCACTAAACAAAAGGAATATCAATAACTTTTTTACTTTTTTTATCTATCATAATTATAAGCAAAAAAGATAACGAAAAAAGATATGATTTTATCATATCTTTCTATTCTTTATTTGTAAAATTACGAGAACTTCTTTTGTTATATTCTTCTAAATATGAATTATATAATTTATCTTCTTCTTTAGCTTCCAGTTCTTTAAATTTCTCTAGTTTCTTATTCATCTCTTTTTGTAAAGATTTAATAACAGAATCTTCTTGAATGGTAGAATCGCTTAAAGCAGAATTTATATTTAACAATTCAGCATACTGTGAAAGATATTCATAATATTCTTTAGCAGATTCTAGTTGAGATTCTATATCAGAACAGTATTTTTCTTCTAAACAGTAAGAATTAGAATTGTCGATAGGAGATTTAGAAGAAATCCAAGCTCCTTTAACTCTATTTAAAAATTCACTTTTTTCTAATTTTTTAACGTAAAGAGGGAATAAAACGTGTTCTATGTTTTTGATATAATTAATCTTATTACTATTTTTTAAGTAATTTCTAACAATATTTTCTTCAATAGTAATAAATTGAGCAATATTATATCTTGGATACATATTTTTAATACTTCTAAGGTCATCTTCATCTTCTTTTACAAAAATAGTATCTTTTAAGTCTTCTACTTCTTTTATTGTTAGCTTTTTAGTAGGACAATTAAAAGATTTTACATAGACCTTTTTATCTTGTAAATCTCCATTCTCAAGCAAGTATTGTTCAACATCTTTTCCTTTTAAGAACTTATATCCACTGTTTTTAAGCTCTTTATTAGAGATTGAAGCTAATACAAATAATAAATTATTATTTTTTAAATCAGTTTTTAAGAATGATTCAATATACTTAGTATTCGCTATAATAACTAAATCATCAGTAAAGAAGTCTTTCGTTACAGAAGTCCATTTCCCTTTATGGTAACTTGCAAAAAATTTATCATTATTATTAATAATAAATTGTAAGATTTTATCTTCTGTTTTTACTTTTTTAAAGTATTTTGGGTTTCTTTTAATTGTATTTAAAAGGCTTTCTTCAGAAAGAACTAATTTTAAATTTTCAAAACATTCTTGTGCATTATTAATATGAGCTTCTTCGATTTTTGATAGTACTTCTTGGAATCGACTATTTTTAATAATTTCATCACGAGAAGAACTAAAATCTACCACACCATAAGGAAGTTTTACAATTAAATTTGTATTATTAATATTATTATATTTCCAACCACCAATAAGAAAAGATACGTCAGCTCCGTCTAAATGAATATTTTTCTCTGGGGTAAAAACTTCAGCTGTTAAATTTCTGCCTAAATCTACATTGTATAATTTATAGAAATGATATTCATTAGTCTTATTTTGTTCACAAGTTTTTTGAACTTCAATATCTACATCAATCAAATCTTTATATTTTTCATAATTGTTAACGTATCGTCTAAATGAATAATAATCATCTCGTTCTAGAATTGGTACTTTAATAATAGTTCCAGTTTGTGTATTAGTATTATTAGGTTCTCGTTTAGTAATAACAAGTTTCGGAAGTTCTTCTGTACGAGTTACCACACCTTCGATAATTTCTTCTTTAGTTGTAGTTTTAATAATAAAATTAGTTGTGTAGGCTAGTGGGCTTTTCGCCCCTAGTCCAAAAGCTCCGATAGCAGAGAAATCTTCTGCTTTCGTAGAAGTACCATAAGACGTATAAATATTTTTAAGGTCTTCATAAGACATACCTAGTCCAGTATCCGTTACTACAAATTCAGATTGGTCTAATTCAATACGAACTTTACCATTCATTTTGATAGAACTGTCAATAGCATTTGAGACAAGTTCTCGAACTGTTGCTTCAATTGGATTCTTGTATAAATCTGTTAATCGTGTCGCTAGTTTCGCTACCGCTGACTTTTCTAGTTGGAAATCAAAATTCAATAACTCGTCAGAAGTAAAGCTCGTTACATCTGAGATAAGTTTAGATTGTTTCATTTTTTATATCTCTCTTTCATCTTTATATACATACATTATATAATAGATATATTAGATTGTCAATTAATTTTATAAAATTACAAAAATATAGGGTAAAATTTGCATTTTGAAATTTTTTCTCGTTGATTTTGTATACGTTATATCGAAGGAATTTGCAGGTTTTTTGCCCTATTTTTGGCTATTTTTAAGGTAGATGATGTACTGTACTTAAGAGATAAAAATTTACTCTCAGAATTGATTTTTACGGGAATGAAAACTAAAATTATAACTAGTACTAATTAGTACGAAAAAGAACATTCTTACTGACATAAGAGCCAAAATTATAGGCATAAAAAATACCTAAATAAATTAGGTATTCTTATTATTCATATATCCATTGATTTGTTAAGTTTTCTATAGTACAATTCTTTTTGTAATCCTACGAAAAATACTACCAAGCAAAGCAGATACAAACTAAGACTAATAAATATCATCATTTCTCCTTATTTATAATAACTATTCTACATATAAAATATCTTATTATATAAAAATAAAGCTCTTTTTCAAGAGCTTTCTGTGTTATTTCTATTTTATAGGAGAATAATAATGAAACAACCACATATCAACCATACATATATAATACCATATTAGTGAAAATAATGCAATAGTTTTTTAGATATTTTTTTAGAGGTGTTTAAAATGAAAAATAACTTACTGGAATTGATAAAAAAGAATAATGACCAATATTATTCTATTATGGATAATATTATTAAAGAAGAACTACCAAAAGATGATAATAACAAACTAAATTATATTAAAAAGGCTGAATTGAAAGTTATTCATAATTATCGAGATGAATTGCAGTTCTATTTAATTAATAATATTGATAAACTTTCTGTAAATGATTTTTTAGCTTTAGATTTAGTACCATATAAAATCTATAAAAAGCTAAATAAGAAAACTCGTATAATTATTTCAGAGCTATCAAAAAAGAGCTAGCATTTAATGCTAAGCTCTTTCTTCTATTTCCTTAGGAATAACTCTTTTAATAGCGTATAAGTCATACTCAAAAAACACACCCTCGCAGTCTATAGTGATAATATTCTTAGCACTGTCAACACTATCTACTACTCCGTGTAAACCACTAATAAGCACAACTTCATCACCAACCTTGACTTTTCTATAAGAAGTAAGATTTTGTTCTTTATCTTTCTGTACTGGTTTGATAATTAGATAAGTTATTGCTAAAATTGGCACAATAATAGAAATTAGTTGTATAATCATTTTTTTATTTTCCTTCCTCAATTTCTTTAGCCATACTATCGCTCTCTTTCTTTTTATTATAAATATATTATATAATATATATATTAAGTTGTCAAGAATTTTTAAGAATTTTCTTCCTCAATATACTTCCACACGTAGCCGTTGGCGGTTTTCCTTTCACCTCGTGCGACTGCACTGATATTACCTCGATTGAACCCTAGCTGTCTTTGAATTTCCATTGTTGATTGCCAAACTTTGA